>Ga0172379_10000770_pt1 | contig 75100 bp, 72 predicted proteins | sample GrowelOW334metaG_FD_119756 | JGI IMG/M metagenome (GOLD analysis project Ga0172379, IMG submission 119756) | Groundwater microbial communities from an aquifer near a municipal landfill in Southern Ontario, Canada - Groundwater well OW334 metaG | ecosystem: Environmental > Aquatic > Deep...
CTGCCTGCCAAAACTGGTACATTTTTTCAAACTCATAACAGTGGATGACAATTGATCCAATTTTCATTTTAAAAAGTTTATAGACAAAATATTAATAAAAATTTTTGAATAATGTTGGCTAACTCGTTTTTAGCTGATGAGTTTTCGCAATTGATTTAATAATTGATGATTAGGTGAAGAGATGGTAGCTTAAACTAATGACAGTTTATCACGGGTTGGAGCTAACGGAGAGAGAGCTGAAAATAATGGGCTATAGCCAAAAAACAGTCAAGAGTTACGTTTACGGTTTGGGGAGATATTTTGAGTTTAAAAAAGATAAATTTGAGGCATTTGATGAAGAAGATATCAAGGATTTTCTGTTGGATTGCCAAGAAAGAGGGGTGTCGCCACAGACGAGAAACTTGTTTCTAAACGCGATTAAGTTTTACTATGAAAAAGTTATTAAAACGAATCAAAATATTGAGATAAGAATGGCCAAGAAAGAATCAAGATTGCCGGTGGTGCTAACGAAAGAGGAAGTTGAGCAAATAACTGGAACAGTTAAGAACCTAAAACACCGACTATTAATTGCCCTATCTTATGGCGCTGGACTGCGGGTGAGCGAGGTGGTGGCCCTGAAAGTGGCCGATGTAAATTTGGAGGAATTGACGATTAATATAAGGCAGGGCAAAGGGAGACGGGACAGAATAAGTGTTGTTTCGGAAAAATTGGTTGAGGATTTGAGGAAAATGATGGCCGGCAAAAGTGGCAGTGATTATGTTTTTGAAAGTGAACGGGGCGGAAAGCTGACCACCAGAACGGCTCAAAATGTGTTTGAGAGGTCTTTAAAAAAAGCTGGAATTAAAAAGAGGGCGACATTTCATAGTTTGCGCCACAGTTTTGCTACCCATTTGCTGGAAAATGGGGTTGATGTTCGTTATGTGCAAGAACTGCTTGGCCATCAAAATATCAGAACAACCCAAATTTATACTCACGTAACTAATCCGAGGCTGAAAAATATCAAAAGCCCGTGGTGAGGAGGGGAAAGAAATTAGAAACAAGTAACTAGAAACGAGAATGGTGGTTAGGCGGAATAAACTTGGTTGTGGGTGCCAATGTCGATAAATTTGACAGTATCTACATCTATTACTTGATAAATTATCCTGTAATCGCCGTTAATCGAAAATGAAAATAGACCGACTTTGTTGCCAGAAAGTTTGTGGTTCTTTAATATTTCGTTTTTGGGGTCGGTAACAAAGAGACGAATTCTTTCGACAGTTCTTTGGGTGAGGCTGGAGTTTGATTTAATTCGACGAGAGAAACTTTTGTTAAAGCGATGACTATATAGGACAATCATTTACCCCTTAAAATTTATTAGATTGTTAATAATTTCGTCAGCATTGTCACTTTTAAAAAAGTGACCGGCTTTAATCTCCTTGTCGGACTCTTTAATCTTCTTGAGTAAGATGGCCTCTTGAGCCGGAGTTAAAATCTCGCCTGGCTCACTAGTAAAAATAGAAAAATGAAAGCGGTTTTGGGCCATTTGGTTCATAATTATCCGAAGACTTTCCTGAAGAGAAGAAAAACCTTCGTTTAAGGCAAACTTCTCGGCCAAAAGGCGAGTTTTAGGATCAACTGGGACTTGAAGTATTGTTCTCATACTTATATTGTAATGGTTTGGTAAAGGAGAGTCAAGAGGAAAATTGGGAAAGAAACTAGGAACTAGGTACGTGGAACGGGGATATAGATTGTGCCGGTTACAACGAGATTGCCTCGTCTCCCGATAGCTATCGGGATCCTTCCGTCTGAGCCGGACGCGGCGCAATGACGTTAGGAGGTCGTCTTGATGGTCAGTTTTTCTTGGATGTCACGCGGTACTGGGTCGTAGTGGCTGGGCTCCATGTAGAAAGAACCGCGACCTTGGGTGAGGGAGCGGATGACAGTGGCGTAGCCGCGGATGGCTTCAAGAGGAATGAGGGCATTGATGGTGGTGAAACCGAAACTGTCGGTGGTGCCACCAATTTGGCCACGGCGGGAAGAAAGATCACCAATAACTGTGCCTAAGAATTCCGAGGGAGTGGCCACCTCGAACTTCATGATCGGCTCGAGAATCAAAGGCCTGGCTTGAGCAAAAGCATCTTTAATGGCGTAAGCGCCGGCTAATTTGAAGGCAGCTTCGGAAGAATCAACTTCGTGATAAGTGCCATCATAGACAGTGACTTTAACGTCGGTGGCCGGATAACCGGCAATAATCCCCTTCTGGAGAGTTTCTCTAACCCCTTTCTCAATGGCAGGAATAAAGTTGCTAGGAATAGCTCCACCTTTAACACCGTTGACAAATTCGACACCTTCACCCCTGTTCTTGGGCTCAATTCTGATTTTACAATGACCGTATTGACCGTGACCGCCGGATTGGTGGATATATTTTCCCTCACCTTCGGCATTGGCCGAAATAGTTTCCCGATAAGCGACTTGAGGAACACCGGTTTTGACATTAACACCAAATTCGCGCTTGAGACGATCGACAATGATTTCAAGGTAAAGCTCGCCCATACCGGCAATAATGGTTTGACCGGTTTCGTGGTTGTAAGTGACCTTAAAAGTTGGATCTTCAGTAGTAAGGCGGTTAAGGGCAACGCTCATTTTTTCCTGATCATCGGTAGTACCGGGCTCAATGCTTAGAGAGATAACCGGGTCGGGGAACTGGATGGGAGAAAGAGAGATGGGGTTGGCTTTGTCGCAAAGAGTGTCGCCGGTGACGGATTCTTTAAGACCAATACAGGCGACAATTTCTCCGGCATAACCTTCTTCAATCCCCTCGCGCTTGTCGGCGTGCATCAATAAAAGACGGCCGATACGTTCGGATTTCTGCTTGGTGGGGTTGTAGACCTCAACACCGGTTTTAACGGTGCCAGAATAGACACGGAGATAAGAGAGGGTGCCAACATGGGCGTCGGACTGGACTTTGAAAATAAGACCGGAAAAGGCATCGTCTTTTTCGGGACGGCGGGTGATTTTTTCGCCGGTAACAACGTCAAAACCTTCGGTGGGAGGAAGATCGATAGGAGAAGGAAGATAATCAACGATAGCGTCTAAAATCGGATGAATACCCTTGTTTCGCCAAGCGGCGCCACAGAAAACCGGAAAAAGTTTGCGGTGAATAGTGGCTTGCCTTAGAGCTGATTTCAACTCGGGAATAGAAATTTCCTGATCGTTTAGGAATTTTTCCATTAGGGCTTCGTCTTCCCCGGCAATTTTTTCCACCATTTGGGCACGGGCCTTGGTGGCAGAATCAAGATATTCCGGAGTGACATCTTTGACGGTAAACTCGAGACCTTCTTCGTCTTTGTCGTAAATAATCATCTTCATTTCCATTAGATCGATAACACCGGTAAAATCGTGCTCTTCACCGATGGGCAAGACCATAGGAATGATAGGACAGTGGAGTTTTTGGTTGATGGAATCGAGAGTTTTTTGGAAAGAAGCGCCAACTTTGTCCATTTTGTTGACAAAAGCCAGGCGGGGAACGCCGTATTTGTCGGCCTGACGCCAGACGGTTTCGGATTGGGCCTGAACACCGGCATTGCCATCGAAAATCATGATAGCGCCATCCAAGACACGCAAAGATCGCTCGACTTCGGCGGTGAAATCGACGTGGCCGGGGGTGTCGATGATATTGATACGAATGTCTTTCCAAAAGGTGGTAATACAGGCAGATTGAATGGTGATGCCCCGCTCGCGCTCCTGATCCATGGTGTCGGTGGTGGTGGTGCCCTCATCGACGGAGCCAATTTTGTGGATTTTACCGGTATAAAAGAGGATGCGCTCGGTGGTGGTGGTTTTACCGCCGTCGATATGGGCAATAATGCCGATATTACGGACTTTGTGCATAGGAACATCACGATTTTTGGAAAGTTTGATTTGATCAGCCATGGGAATCAGTTAACAGTTTTCAGTTACGAGTTGCGAGTTGAAAAACAGTTTAATTAAATAATTTAAAAAATAAAAAAGATTGCAGGCATGGCCTGCGAATGAAGTTATGATAACACAAGTACAGAAAATTTTTAATTTTAAATTTTTAATTTTTAAACAATTTTTAATATCTAATTTTTAAATACTAAAAAAACAAAACAGGGGTGGGGTGGAGAGGAGGAAAAGGGCTTGATATAATTCGACATGGGAAAATGTGTAATTAGTATGTCGATGCATGATTGGGGACGTAACATTCAAGAAAGAATAGATATAATTGATGAGGTTAGTGGTTGCAGTTACTTTTCTGCTTGTGGGACTAAGGGAAACCGTTGCTCGGCTACCAAAGAAGAACAGTGCCCGGCGACAAAATTTCCAGAACTGGCGCAAGAAGTTGAAGCGAGATGGAAAGGAGAAAAGAATCTACTTTAACTCTTTTTTCTTATCTTTTGCTTTTGGTAAATAGTTTTCTTTGGAAACGATTGGCCGACCTAATTCTTTTTCGGTTTGTTTTCTGGCATTTCCAGCAATGTTTCCGCCCCTGTTGGCGACTTTTTTATTTGCCACAAAAGTATCTGGCTTTTCTTGTTGAGAAATTTCTGTGGTCACCCGCTCACCAAGCATGTTAAAAATTAATTCCAAATCATTCATATGATCACGTAAATTTTGCCGTTTTAATCCCTTTAATCTTTTGTATTCACTGGGTGTTACGCCAAAAGTGGCTTTGGAAATTTCAGCGGTCAAAATCTCATATTCTTTTTGTTCTTTTATACCTCGTTTTTGCCACTCATCGGTTAATTCTTCGCGAATGGCAATGCCCCGCATTCGTCTCTCTATCCAACTTTCGGGGTACCCCTTGAGTTTATAGAGCAGTCTTGTTCTTTTAGTTGCCAATTCCGGATCTTCAATTTCTTGGACTCGCTCATAGCCAACTTTTGCTAGCCAGCGTTTGAATGGCTCGGCTTTGGGTGAGGGAATTGATTGAATAATACGAAAAATTCCTTCTGTATTAGCACAATCTGTTTCGCGCATTTTTCCATCTGGGGCGAGTACCTTCAACCGGTGACAATTTGTCACCACTTCACTTCCTTCGTCTCTTAATCTTTGAGAGAGTTTGTTCCAATATTTTCGTGCTGTTTGATCGTCTTGTTGGCTTGTAAGCGCCTGGACGATATCTACCATTGAAAACCACCACTCGTTATTGTAAATAACTTTGCGTATTTCTTTTTTTTGAAATATGGCTATTTTTGTTGTGATTTCCATGCTGGTTTAATTGTATTCCATTTCTTTATACGAAAACAGCCATGTTTGCCTCACACTGTGGCCTTGCGGGTGTTAGTGTCATGAGGGCTTCGAGCCCTTCAAACAGGTTATTTTAACAAAAGACGACTGTAATTTTTCAATCCCTCTAAATCTCCCTTTAACCCGTCAGGTGCCGGGCACGGCAATGGGACTTTAATAAAGATGTTGGTATAAAATATGGAGATGAAGAAAAAAACGGTGGGGATAATTGGGGGAGGGATTGGGGGGTTGGTGGCGGGATTACGGCTTTGCCAAAAAGGCTATAAAGTAACGATTTTTGAAAAGGGGGAGGTGTTGGGGGGGCTTTTAGCCGGATTTAAGGTGGAAGGGACAAACTTGGAGCGGGCCTACCACCATATTTTTGAGAGTGACAAAGAGGTAATTGGTTTAATTAAAGAATTGGGATTGTCAGAAAAGATGGTTTGGAAAAAAGGAACAATCGGGGTGTATTGGCAAAAAGAGATGTGGCCATTTAATGGCCCAGTCGATTTGCTACGATTTGGGGCGATTCCCCTACTGGACCGGATTCGGATGGGATTAGTTGGCTTGTGGCTTCAAAAAGATGAAAACTACCAAAAATATATAAAAGTTACGGCGGTGAGTTGGATGAAAAAGTGGGTGGGAAAGGCGGGCTTTGAAGTGGTGTGGGAGCCACTACTAAGGGCCAAATTTGGGGAAGATTACGACAAAGTATCAATGGCCTGGCTCTGGGCCCGGATTCATACCAGAAGCTCTAAACTTGGCTATTTACTGGGCGGGTTTGAGCAAATTACTAATCGGCTGGCGGAAGAAATTAAAAAAGCGGGCGGAGTTATAAAACTAAAGACAGAAGTAGATTTGGAAAAAGTTAAAAAAGATTTTGATTTAGTGATTAATACGGGGCCGGTTCCGAGAGTAAAGTATTTGGGAGCGGTGATAGTGGCATTTACGTCGAGCCAAAATTTAAGCCAGTATTATTGGCACAATATTAATGACCCTCAGTCCCCCTTCCTGGCTTTTATTCAACATACCAATCTTGTTGATAAGAGTGAGTACGGCGGGAAACATGTTTATTATATGGGCGCTTACCTTTCTCACGATGACCACAGATTTGAAGCGGATGAAGAAACGATTAAGAAAGATTTTCACGAATACTTAAAGCGGATTTTCGCCGATTTTGACCCGGGGCAGATTGATCAGGAGTGGGTGTTTAGATTTAAAAATGCCCAGCATGTGGTGACGACGGATTACCAAGAAATAATAAATAAGACAAAGAAGACCAATAGGACCGATAAAATAATTAATTTAAATTTTGCCATGATTTTTCCCCAGGACAGAGGAATTAATTATGCGGTGCGGGAGGCGGAAAGACTAATAAAATGTCGTTTTTAACAATAAAGTTTTTGCTATTTTTTTTGGCAGTTTGGGGGCTGGCAATAATTTTTCGGCCCTACAAGAGAGCTTATAAATTATTGATAATTGGGGCGAATTTAGTTTTCTACAGTTTTTTTGGAGTAACAGGACTGGTGGTTTTAGTAAGTGATGTTTTACTAAATTACGGACTGCTAAAAATTTTGGGGAGACTAAAAGCGAAAAAAAAGGTTTTGGGGGTTGGAGTGGGTTTGAATTTACTGCTTTTGAGCAGTTATAAATATTTTAATAATCTGACGGGAATAACGGGGATGGAAATAATTGCCCCGATTGGAGTGTCGTTTTTTACTTTTAAAATTATTAGCGTTCTGATTGATAGCTACCGACAAAAGATTCAGGTTAACAGTTTGGCCGACTACTTGGCCTATGTTAGCTTTTTTCCCCAAATATCGGCCGGGCCGATTGCCAGGTTTAAAGAATTTGCCGAGGATATAAACCAAGAGGAGCAAGGAGAGACGGAAAACAACAATATTGGGCCAAGATTTTGGACCTTAATAATTAGTGGCTGGCTTAAAATGTATTTAATTGGGAGCTACTTGTATGAAATAGTTAATCAAACGATTAATGCACCTCAAAGCTTTGGCCGGGTGGACTTAATTTTGGGCATGATGAGCTTGAGTTTTTTTATTTTTGCTAATTTTAGTGGCTATTCGGACATTTCGGAGGCGCTGGCGATGGCGCTGGGATTTAGAACGCCAAAGAATTTTAATAACCCTTATCGGGCAGTGGGGATTCGAGATTTTTGGCAAAGGTGGCACATGAGCCTATCGACCTGGCTTAAGGACTACCTTTATATACCAATGGGGGGAAACCGGCGGGGACGGGCATGGAAATATTGCAATTTACTGGTGACCATGGTGGTGGGCGGAATGTGGCACGGAGCGGAAATTAACTTTTTGGTGTGGGGAGGGCTACAGGGAGAAATGCTAATGATTGATCATTTTTTGCATGATACGGTGTGGCCAAAATTGAGAGGGGTGGCTAACTGGATAAAAATAGCGGGGAGAGGCGGGGGGTGGCTGATAACCTTTGGACTGATAAATATTAGTTGGATTATCTTTTATCCAAAAAACATGGAGGCGTCGGTGACCTATTTTGAATACTTGATTAGACCAAGAGAGAACCTGGTGGTGCTGGGCTCGGGTGGGCTTCTGACAATCCTAATTTTGGCGGGGATTTTGAGCGTGAGAGGAGATAAATTTGAGGAAATAATGGCCAAAACGTTAACTAAAGCCCCGGGAGTGGTAAGATATGTAGTACTAGTAGTGATATTTTATTTGATTATTACCTTCGGACCAAGTAACTATGTGGCTCCAGCCGCCTACTTTAATTTCTAAACGCCGAAAAGAATCGACAAGATTGTGGTTGTGGGCAGTAATAATACTGACTTCGGTGACTGGCTTGTTTAAAATTAGGACGCAGGCAAAATCGGCAGAAATGGTTAGCCCGCTGGCACTGGCTCAACTACCGACAACGATACCAACAATTATGCCGACAACGATACCGGCAATAACACCAACGATAATACCAACGATAGCACCAATAATAGAAATAAAAGAAATCCAACCAGCCAATATATTAATTATTGGTGACTCGATGGTAATGGAAGGCTTTGGCCCGGTAGTGGCAAACGATCTGTTGGCTTATTCGGACTTCAAAGTAGTGAGAAAGGGGAAATTTTCAACCGGACTAAACAGGACGGATTTTTTTGATTGGTATAAATACTCACTAGAGCTGATTGAGGAATATAAGCCAGAGGCAATGGTGATAATGTTTGGCGCCAACGACAACCAAAATATTTTGGACGGAGGGGGCAGGGCTTACACGGTAGGCGAGGCGGGCTGGGACGAGGTGTATACCCAAAGAGTGGCCCAATATATGGCCTTAATTAGCCCAATGGTAGAAAAAGTTTATTGGGTGGGACAACCGCCGGCCAGAGAAGCGGGGTTTTCCGGAAGATTGAAGCACCTAAACGATATCTATGAGGCCGAAGCGAAAAACTGGAGCAATATTAAATTTATTTCGACGTGGGAGAGGTTTACTGTTGAGGGGAAATATCAGGCCTCGGTGGCAAACGATCAGGGACTAAAACAGAGGGTAAAAACAGATGACGGAATTCATTTGACCATTCATGGGGCAAAAATTATGAGTGAAATGGTGATTGGAGTAATCAGGCAAGACCTTAATCTGGCGACGAGGTAAAGAGAGGAATTATGAATTTACGAATTTAGAATTTACGAATCTGGAGATAAGAAATAAAATTTAAGAATTTAAAAAATAAGATTTATGAATATCGATAAACGGAATCATTTGGAAAAAATTCAAAAAGTATTGGTGATGGTGGCGGAAAAAACAAATACGTTGGGTATAGATTGGTATTTAGGATCGAGCGGGGCATTGATGGTTCATGGAATAGATGTTGTGCCTAAAGATTTGGACATTTTAACTAATTGGAAAAACATCGAAAAAATAACCGGTGAATTTAAGTCATTTGTTGTTGACAATAACCCCGACGGAATTAAACTGGAAATTGAAGGGATTGAGGTGGAGGTGTTAGGATTGTCGGATTTGAGAGAACCAAAACTTGTTTTGTTTAAAAATAGGCTGATACCGGTTAGTTCTCTTGATGATTTACTTTTATTTTACAAAAGTAGACCCGGTAAAACGGAGATAGTGAGGATGATTGAGGAAAAAACGAGAGGCTAGGAAATTAGGTGTGGACGTGGCGCAATGACGTTAGATGTTTACGGCGTAACCGTAGGAGAAGCGGTGGCGGTGGAGGCGCCGGTTTTGAGGTCGGTGCCGATAGTGAAGACGATGTCGTAAGTGCCGGTGGCCGGCAGAGTGGCAGAGAAAGTGGCCGGGAAATCGGCTAGTTTAGACTGGAAATAAGCCGAAGACGAGGCTAATTCCGGCTTGGTGTTGACCAAATTTTCGGTGGCTTTGGTTTTGCTGTTGCCAGTAGTGACATCGGTAAAGCCAAGAGCGACAAGCTTTTGCTTTAAGACTGAAGCTTGACCGTTAATATCGGTGCCGTTTAAAACTTGAAGCTTGAGAGTTTTGCTGATTTCGGCAATAGAAGGAATGGGAGTGGCAGTGGGAGGAGCAACGGCAGTGGTGGGGGTGACTTGATTGCCCGGCTCTAGGGGGGGCTCGCCATTAAGAACATTATTGCGACTAACAACGTACCAGATAATGATCGAGGCCAGAGCGGCGGTGACGATGAAAACAGCAACGATGGGGAGGTAGTTCTTTTTTGGTTCCATTGGTTTTTGGATAGGTAAATTACTATTTGGTAATGAGATTATAGCAGAAGAAAGGGCGCCGATGACCGGCAAGGGCAAATTGGCGGGGAGGCTAAGCTGGAGAGCAATTTGAGAGGGATTGTATTCGGTGGACTCGATCTTGGGGAAAATCTCCGATTTTTCCTTGAAATCGACAGGGAGAAAGACCTTTTCCACCGGAGAGCCAAAATAAAGCTGGCTGTAGTTGACGATTTTTTGAATATCATTTTTTTGATTTTTGACGATACTGGAAAGATAAACCTCACTACCTTGGGCTAAAACCAAAACTGACTCCTGATGAGTTTGGGGATAAACGGCAAAATAGTTGGGTTTGTAGTATTTGGAAAAAACATTGGCAATGGATTGGGAAACCGAGGCGGTGGTGATAACTTTAAGGCCAAGCTGGCTAAGATTGGCGTAAAGATTTTTAAGCTTTTCCTGGCAAAGAATGGTGGTTTTGATTAAAGTCTTGCCGGTTTTTTTCTCTAAAACGGCCGAAATCGAATCAGACTCGAGAGGAAAATCGACGTAACCCTTGGCGAGAACGATGAGCTCTTTGTTGTCGATAGTATCGATTTCGGAATCGTAGACGAAGGTGCGGGTGAGAATAACGTCGTCGGGGATGATTAATTTGGCTGATTTAAGGCGGTTTTGACTGAGATAGACTTTAAGAGGAGAGAGGTCGGCCTCTTCCAAGGGCTGGTAGAGATTGAGGTCGAAAGAAGTGAGGGTGGCAACTGAAGAGGAGATGAGGTAAAGGTCGAGCCCGGCACTTTTGGGCCAAACAACCAGCTGGGGACGAGAAAAGAGTGACATCTATGTATAGATTAGACTAAAAGCTCCAAAATAACAAATTGACAATTAACTAATGTTGAAGTTTTCGATACTCCTCAAACAAGTATTTTATTTCGGGTAGAGCGTAATTCATTCTTTTTTCCAGTTCCATTGGATCACTCTCCTTTTCGATTTTATACTGTTGAGGATCTTTATCAAAAACAAACGGATCTTCCCAAGATAACCAATCGACCTCTTTTGTTGATGTTCTATCTCTAAAATAGAAAGCAAGTTGTGAAAGCACCACTAAATCGTGAGCATTGAGGCTGGGAATGGCATCGCCTAATTGTTTGGCAGTAAGGGCTAAATGACACCAGGTAAAATCTAATGTTTTACCGAACAAAATTCTTCCAGCCTCTGTGACCATTGATTCAACCATGTGGTAATTTTTTGGGTGAGTTGCCCAGGCTTTTGGAGATCTAAGAAAAAGAGTTGGGGTGTTTTTTGGGCCAATACTATTAATGTCCTGAAAAAAGGCTTGCTTATAGTTTAACAAGGTGAAGATTGTTCTGTCTGAATAACAAAGATGCAATATTTGATCAGGCTCAGATTGCTTTACGGCGTTTTTGTATCCAGCAACGAGATGATCCCCAACAAATGAGTCGTCTGAATTCGTATTGACCAAAAAGAAATCATCATGCTGGAAAAAATTAATTGATTCCGGATTAGAAATTACTGTTTTTGGCGTAACACTGACGAAAGCCTTATCAAAGTTCTGCTTCAAAATAGGTAGTATTTGTTTCAGTAACTTTGTTTCGATATTGTTGGGATCGTGAAACGGGAAAACTAACGATGACATTGAATTATAGTAACATGTACGAGTTTACAAACGAAACATGTTGGTTGAGACGAAAATTAGGACAATAAAGTTATAACCAGTTATAACTTTTCCTGAAGATACTCCTGAAACAACTTTTTTGTGGCCGAATAAAGTGGCATTGAAGCAATTTGTTCTACAGAAAACCATTTTGCGTCTTTAATTTCGTCTTTGTTTATTTTGATTTTTTCTTCTAAAATTTCACACTGCCAAAAAGAAAGCATGACATTCGGTATATCGGCCGGTAATTTGACAATTAATTTAACCGGTACAACCTGAAGATTAAGCTCCTCGAGAAATTCTCTTTTTATTGCTTCCTGCTCTGTTTCACCTTCATTAACACCTCCACCAGGAGGGTAATATTTGTCGGTATAATTATCGTTATCGGAGTTTGGTTTTATAAATAAGTATTCCCTTTTCTGTTTATCATTTACCCTTGACACAATTCCTATTACAGCCTGTTTCATCTTTTTAATCATAGCACTACCCTCTTTATGTACGAACGAATGAAAGCTTGAAAACGCTTGACTCAAAGAAGAGGCCCTCTATATTTACCATCCACATCAAAGTCTTGGCTTGGAGGAATAGGTTTGTTGCCCTGACAATTTCGTCTTCGACAAAACGGATTGTCATTACCGACAGGACCCAGGCTACCCGCTTTGAATCGAACATAGAAAGATGATAGTAAGTCATTCCGATTCATAAGTTTAGACTCAGCGCGATCTACAATTACGGCACAATGATTACATTGAGATCCATCTTCGGGTGGATCAATGACAATTACACCAGTGAAGCCATTTCCAATTACCTCCCTGCCAAGTATTTTCATATAACCTATAATAACACGAAGTAGGAGGTTTGTCAAATATAGGCTGGGTGTTTATTTCTATATCGAAGTGGGGAGTTGGGTGAGGAAAGATAAATCGTAATTCGTGATCGGTAAACCGTGAACCGTAAAAAACCGCTTAAGGGGTTTGTGCTGATTCCGACGAGATTGCCACGTCGCTTTTGTAACTGCTCCTCGCAATGACGTTGTTTTTATTAGGCTGGATTGGTCGAAACGAGATTGCTTCGTCTCCCGATAGCTATCGGGATCCTCGCAATGACGTATTTAGAGGCAATGACCCTTCGACAGGCTCAGGGTAAACTACAATTACCAACGTAAATGGGCGAAGGCTTTGTTGGCGTCGGCCATTCTTTCGATTTCGGCTCTTTTGGCAACAGAGGTGCCTTCGCTTTTGAGGGCGAGGGTGAGCTCGTTGGCCAATTTCAGACCAAATGAGTGGAACTGTTTGTTTGGAAGTTTACGGGAATTGGCAATTAACCACCTGACGGCTAGGGAATCCTGACGATGACGACGGACGGGGGTGGGAACCTGGTAAACGGCACCACCAATGCGACGGGGGCGGACTTCAATTTTGGGACGGATGTTTTCTAGAGCTTGATCGACCAGAGTGGCGACTTCATCTTTGGGATTTTCTTTTTTTAAAATCTCTAAAGCTTGATAAACCTGCTTTTGGGCAGAAATTTTCTTACCGCCAATAAGGGAAGCGTTGATGATTTTTTGAACCAAAACACTCTGATAGATGGGATCGGGGGTGATTTCCCGGGGTTTGATTGGACCTTTGCGTGACATATATAAGTTATAAAGTTATAAAGTTTGAAAGTTATAAAGTTTGATAGTTATAAAGTTATAAAGTTTGAAAGTTATAAAGTTTGGAGGTTTATTTGGTGGCGGGGGCGGGGCGTTTGGCACCGTATTTGCTGCGGGACTGAAGGCGACCGACAACAGCACCGGCATCATATTTGCCACGAACAACATGATAACGAACACCTGGAAGGTCGCGGACACGACCGCCACGGACAGAAACGATGCCGTGCTCGGCCAGGTTGTGACCAACACCGGGGATATAAGCGGTGACCAGAGCATGATTGCTCAATCTGACTTTAGCGACTTTACGCAAAGCCGAATGGGGCTTTTTGGGAGTCATGGTTTTAACAACAGTGACAACGCCCTTTTTGGTGGGGTTGATGGTGTTGCTTAACTGGTTTTTAATGGAGTTGAAATTACGGCGAAGAGCGGCAGTTCTCTGCTTCTCGGTTCTGTCGCGACGACCTTTTTTGATGAGTTGATTGAATGTTGGCATAATTGAAGCAGTTAAAATTTAGCTGCCGGTATTAAACGTCCGATAATAACATTTTCCTTAAGACCGATCAAGTTGTCGACCTCGGCCAGAAGTGAGGCTTCGGTGAGAACACTGGTGGTTTGCTGGAAAGATGAGGCAGAAAGCCAAGAACCAGTTGATAAGGCCGATTGAATCAAACCAAGAAGAACCCGCTTGCCGGTGGCTAATTTGGCGGTTTTGTTGGCGAATTTAGCTTTTTCATTTTCATCAACAAAAACGGCTCGGGTGATGGTTTGACCATAGAGGAAGTTGGTGTCGCCTGGGTCTTCAATTTTGATCTTATCGCTCATTTCCTTGACGATAACTTCAAAGTGCTTATCGTGAATGGCGATGCCCTGGGATTCGTAAACACCCTGAATGCTATTGATAAGATACCTTTGAGAGGCTTCGATACCTTTGACCTCCATGACTTCCCGAACATCGAGAGAGCCGGAGCAAAGCTGGGTGCCGGCGGCGATGAGATCACCATCAGCAACTAGCAAGGAAACATTTGAAGGCAAGAGATAGGTGACAACTTTGGCTTTTTGGTTTTGATCTTTACCACTAAGTTTGACTTCAAAGCCATCAAGAGTTTCCTTAACTTTGACCTTACCGCTGATTTCGGCCAGAGGTGAAGGAATTTTTGGAGTTCTGACTTCAAAAAGCTCCTGAACACGGGGCAAACCTTGGGTAACGTCGATACCAAGAACACCACCGGTGTGCTTAGTTCGGAGAGTAAGCTGGGTGCCCGGCTCACCGATAGATTGAGCGCCGATGACACCGACGGGGACACCCATATCAACCAGTTTACGAGTGGAAAGATCCCAACCATAGCACTTTTGACAAATGCCGGTTTTGGAGTCGCAGGTAAGAGGCGAGAAGACGTCGACGGAATCGACACCACAAGAATCAATTTGAGAAACGAGCTGATTATCTAAGAGAGTGCCCTTAGTAACAATGACTTTTTTGGTGGTAGGATCGATACAATCGGAAGCAATATAGCGACCCAAAATCCGACGGGCAAAGTAGCGCTCGCGGTTTTTGTCGTTACGATTAATAGTAATAAACTGGCTAGTGCCACAATCAGCCTCGCGAATAAGGGAGGTGTGAACGGCGTCGACCAAACGGCGGGTAAGATAACCGGCATCGGCAGTTCTAAGAGCAGTGTCGGCTAAACCTTTACGAGTACCCCGGGCGCCGGTGACGTATTCAAAAACGGATAAGCCTTCGCGGAAGTTGGATTTAGTGGGCAGGGGAACAATTTTACCGGTGGGATCGACCATAAGACCTCTCATACCGGAGAGCTGTTTGATTTGGTCTTTGGAAGCCCGCTTGATACCGGCGGCAGAAACAATTTTGATGGGAGAATCAGGAGAAAGAGTGTCCCAAGTTTTTTCGGCGATAACTTCGGTGTAATCCATCCAAATGGCCTGACTTAGACGTTTTTTCTCTTCCTGGCTAATAAGACCATTTTTAAAGTTGTCTTCAACCTGAGAAACTTTAGCATTGGCTTCGGAAATTAATTTTTCTTTGCCGGGAAGATAGCCACAATCAATCATTGATAATGACAAACCGGAAAGAGTGAAACCGAGGAAACCAATGTCTTTAAGATGGTCAATAAGCCTGGCGGTTTTGACTCGACCTAAAGTTTCAAGAGTTCTGACAACCAGGTCACTAATCGATTTGGAACCAGCCATAGGCTCGTTGACGTAGCCGAATTCGGAAGGAAGAATGCGATTAAACATGATCCGACCATAGGTGGTTTTGATAAATTGACCTTCAATTTTTAGGACAATAAGCTCTCTTAAACCAAGTTTACCGGATTGGTAGGCTAAATCAGCTTCAGCCCGACTACCCAAGATGGGGAGAGTGGCAAAACCGGGCGACTGCTCTTTGGCAAGATCTTCCTCGCGGACGGAAGTGATGTAATAACAACCGACGGCCATTTCTTGGGAAGGAACGGAGATGGGGTTGCCATCAGCCGGCTTGAGCAAGTTTCGGGAAGGCAACATGAGAAGTTTGGCCTCTTTTTGGGAATTAACCGAAAGGGGCAAGTGGACACCCATTTGGTCGCCATCGAAATCGGCATTGAAAGCTTTACAAATACAGGGATGAAGACGAATGGCGAAACCATCGACCAAAACTGGCTTGAAGGCCTGAATGGAAAGCTTATGGAGAGTTGGGGCACGGTTGAGAAGAACGTAGGTGTTTTTGGTTATTTTTTCGAGAATGTCGTAGACCTCGTTGACCCGATGATCGATGAGGTTTTTAGCGCTTTTGATGTTGGGGGCCAAACCGGAAATCATCAGTTCACGGAGAACGAAGGGGCGGTACATTTCCAGGGCAATTTCCTTGGGAAGACCGACCTGATTTAATTTAAGTTCGGGACCGACGACAATGACGGAACGACCGGAGTAATCGACGCGCTTACCGAGAAGGTTACGACGGAAACGACCCTTTTTACCACGAAGCAAATCAGACAGAGAGCGAGGGGTACGCTTGGTGGTTTTTCTCTTATTTTTGGCTGATTTTTGGGAGTCAATTAGAGCATCAACTGATTCCTGAAGCATTCTTTTTTCATTTCTAAGAATGATCTCGGGAGCATTGAGCTTGAGAAGTTTTTTCAACCGATTGTTGCGGTTAATTAAACGACGATAAAGGTCATTAAGGTCGGAGGTGGCAAAACGACCGCCGGTTAGTTGGACCATTGGACGGAGATCTGGCGGAACGACTGGGACATTTTCCAAGATCATCCAAGAAGGAGAAATGCTGTTGGCGATCATGCCATTGAGAATCCTGATTTTGTACATGATCTTCTTTTTCTTAAGACGACTGTTGGTTTTGTCGAGTTCTTTTTTGAGATTTTTGACGGTAGCTTCGAGATCTAATTGACCAAGTACCTGAGAAATGGCCTCAGCACCCATTCTTGATTCGTAAAAAATATCGGCTTTAAATTGGGAAAGATAAAAACTTTCTTCGTCAGTAATAATAGAGAGAACCTGGATTGACTCGATCTTTTCCCTTAGGTATTGAACGAGGCTTTCGATGCGAGTTTTCTCGCTAACAGCCTTGTTTTCCAACTTTTGAATATCCTGCTTCAGTTTGACCTCTCTTTCTTCAATGGCGATTGAGAGCTGATCTTTGTTTTTGATCTTGGTTTTTAGTTCTTTAAGCTCGGTGGCAGTTTCCAGCTTTTTCTTTTCGGTGGCTGATTTAGTTTCGGTGTTGATTTGATCCTGGCGATTTTTAGAATTGACCTCGAGGTTGGTCAAGGCTTCCCGACGCTTGTCCTGATTAACAGAGGTAATAAGATACTTAGTAAAATAGACGACAGATTCCAGCTCTTTTTGAGGAATGTCTAGGATGACACTTAGGGGTGAGGGGGTGTTGCGAAGATACCAGAGATGAGTAACGGGGGCAGCGAGGGCGATATGGCCCATTCTTTCCCGCCTGACTTTGGAAGTGGTGACTTCAACACCGCAACGATCACAAACGACGCCCTTAAAACGAATTTTCTTGTATTTACCACAGTAACATTCATAATCATGGCTCGGTCCAAATATTTTTTCGCAAAAAAGACCATCTTTCTCAGGACGCCAACTACGATAATTGATAGTTTCCGGCTTGGTGACTTCTCCGTTTGACCAAGAGAGAATGTCGGCAGGAGAGGCTAATTTAATTCGAAGGCCGCTAAAATCGTTGAGATTTTTGAATTTAAACATATGTTTATTCCTGATTTGAGTCATCAATTATAACTGTTTTTGGTTCTTCGGATGGAGTGGCGGAAGCGTCGACAATAGCCGTTTCTTCTTCGGTGGACTCGACTGGTTGATTACCGGTACCTACCGGAGAAATCTCGATTGCCAAACCAGCTAATTCCTTGGTCAAAACCTTGAAAGATTCGGGGATGGCTGGCTCGGGGATGGGTTGACCTTTAATTATGGCTTGGAAAGCTTGGGTTCGGCCTTCAATATCGTCTGATTTGATAGTCAACATTTCCTGGAGAGTGTGGGCAGCACGATGTGCTTCGAGAGCCCAAACTTCCATTTCACCTAAGCGCTGACCACCCATTCTGGCCTTGCCACCGAGGGGTTGTTGAGTAACCAGAGAGTATGGACCGGTGGACCGAGCGTGAACTTTGTCGTCAACCATGTGGACCAACTTGAGGATATAACTGACACCAACCACCGAGGGTTGATCGTATGGCAAACCAGTTCGACCGTCAAAAAGCTGGGTCTTGCCAGTGGGAGAAATTCCGGCAGACACGGCTTCGGTAGCAATTTTATCTTCGGAATATTTTTCAAAGACAGGGACGGCATAATTTTTGCCTAATCTGAAACCAGCAAAACCAAGCATGGTTTCAAGTATCTGCCCTAAGTTCATACGAGCAATAACGGAGAGTGGAGAAATGACCAGGTCTACGGGAGTACCGTCGGCAAGACAGGGCATGTCGTATTCTGGCATAATCCGACAAATAACACCCTTGTTTCCATGGCGACCAGCAATTTTGTCGCCTTCCTGAATTCGACGTAGTTGAGCGACATAGACCTTGACGGTTTTATTGACTCCGGGATCGAGCTCATCATCCTTTTCTTTATCTAAAATATCTACTTTAATAACAACCCCACCTTCGCCGTTGGGAATTCTTAAAGAGGTATCTTTAACTTCTCTGGCCTTTTCACCAAAAATGGCTCGAAGTAGTCTCTCTTCGGCAGTTAACTCCTTTTCTCCTCTGGGCTCAACCTTGCCAACCAGAATGTCGTTGGGGCCAACAGTGGCACCGATCATAACAATACCATCCTGTGTCAATTTTGATAGCTCATTTTCTGAAACTCCTGGTATATCCTTGGTAAGTTCTTCGCTACCAAGTTTTGTTTCAACAATATCTGCCTTATATTCATAGACCTGAATATTAGTCAGAACGTCTTCTTTGACCAGCCGACTGGAGATAAGAAAAGAGTCTTCATAACTTAGACCGTCTATTGAAGCATAAGCGACCAAAATATTGCGACCGATTGCAAGCTCGCCACCAGATGTTGACGGGCCATCGGCGATAAGATCACCAACGGAAATATTTTGACCTAAGTCAACGACAACCCTTTGGTTATAACACGTACCATAAGGCGATGTTCGAGCAAACTTAGTTAAAAAGTATGTTTCTGTTTTTTCGTCGTGGCTAACCTGGCTAAAACTAGTCAGTAGTTTATTTTTTGGTTTTGAATCGAGACTGACGGTTACTTTCTCTGCATCAACATTAATTACTTTACCACCATGATTGGCTAATATTGCTCTACTCATGGATGACGCAACAACTGTTTCCATTCCAGTTCCAACAATCGGTGCTTCTGGTGAAACAAGCGGTACGGCCTGTGTTTGCATGTGTGAACCCATTAGTGCCCTAGTGGCATCATCATGATCAACAAAGGGAATTAAAGACGCAGAAGATCCAACTATTTGATTTGGAACCAAGTCAATATATTGTGCAAGTTCAACTGGACCTTCGGAGAATTCTCCCTGATAACGCAGAGGAATCCATTCTTGCTTAATGTTGTTATTTTCGTCAATATTAATACCAAGGTTTGTTATATAAACTCCATATTCATCATCGGCGTCAAGATAAACAAAATCGTCGGAGATAGAATAGCTTTTCCCTTTTTTCTCTACTTTTCTAAAAGGTGCCTGAATGAAGCCATAGCTGTCTACTTGTGCGTAAAGAGCCAGGTAAGTTACCAAACCAATATTGGGTCCTTCCGGAGAGCGAACAGTACAGATACGTCCATATTGAGAGCTGTGAACGTCACGAATGGAAAAAGCAGCTCGTTCACGGGTTAATCCTCCAACACCAATAACAGTGACACGACGAAGAAGGTCTAATTCTGAAAGCGGATTTGTTTGGTCGAGTATTGCAGAAAGTTGATTACTCCGGAAAAAAGTATTTAGCGAAGAGATTAATGGTTGGGGGTTAATCATTTGAGAGGGGGTTGGTTTTTCCTTTGTGGAAATAAGACTCATTCTTTCTTTAACCATTCTTTCGAAACGAGACAAAGCGGGGCGGATGGCAATTTGAGAAACAATTTCACCACAACGACGAAGACGACGGTTGGCAAGACTATCGATATCGTCAACTCTCTTAACTTCTCCTTTTTGGAGTTGAATGAGGTATTTGATTGTGGCGATTAAATCTTCTTGACGAAGTACCCAGTTTTGTTTATCACTATCATTGAGTTTAAAACCAAATTTTTTATTGAATTTGTAGCGACCAACATTGCCCAATTCATAGGTTCTAAGATCAAAAAATCTCTCTTGAAGAAAGCGGGTAGCGTTTTCTATAACTGCTGGTTCACCAGGACGAAGTTTTCGATAGAACTCGAGAATTGCATCTTCGGTGGTTTTGGCAACATCGGCCTGAAGTGTGTTGTTGATGTAGTCAGAAAATTCGGAGACCAACTGTTTGTCTGACATTTGGCAAACTGCACGAAGAAGAATAGTGGCCGGAAATTTCTTTTTGCGGTCGATTCTGGCAAAAACGACATCCTTCTTGCCAACAAAGAATTCAAGCCAAGAACCGCGACTGGGACGAATTTCGGCATTAAAAAGATTTTTACCGGTGGCTGGGTCGACTTCGGAGGTGAAATAGACACCCGGAGAACGAACAAGCTGGCTAATAACTCCCCTTTCAATACCATTAATAATGAAAGTCCCCTCATCAGTCATGGTTGGCAAATTAAGAAAAAAGACTTCTTCTTCTTTGGTTTGACCGGTTCTTTTGTTTGTAAGTTGGGCGTTTACCCTCACTGGAACGGTAAAATTCAAACCTTTTCTTTTGGCGATTTCAGGAGTGATGGTGGGCGGGTCGATGGTAACTTGGCCGAGTTTTAACTCCCAGTTGTTACCGGTGTAGTCAGAAACCGGCGAAATTGAAGTGATTGTTTGGGAAAGTTCGGTGTCAAGAAATTGCTGCCAGGATTCTTTTTGGATTTTAATTAAATCAAGCTTGGGAAGATTTGGGTATTTTTTACCCCAGTTAATACGTTTTGCCGATGACATCTACGGTTTTTGTAAAACAATTAAAGCAGCAAGTTATGTGCCAACGGCTTGCCGAATGTCGTCAATTATAAACCCCATCTCAAGCAAGAGCAAGGGGCAGGTTTAGAGGAATTTGAAAGTGGAGAGGATTTGGTCAAATTCTGGTTTTGAATTGATGACATCATCTTTATTGCCACCGCTAAAGTTGAAGACATATGTCGATTTTCCATTGTGAATAACATAAACATAGGCAAAAGATGGAGCCTCTTGATTGGAATTTAAGTTGTCAATGGAAAAGAGAACCGCTGGTTTTTCTCCTAAAGTTAGACTGGCAATCTTTGTGTTTTGCGAATTGTCGGCAAATGAGTCACCAACTTTGGCGGTAAAAGCAGAAGAATAAGGGTCTAGGGGCATATTATCGTACCAAATACCCTTGTCGACACGAAGTTCTATCTTCTTGTTTGATGAGCTAGAAAAAATAGATTCGCCACTTAATTTGGGAGTAGACCAGGTGGACGGGTATTTGTATGTAGAATTAAGTGTGCTGTTGGTATATGTCTTCCAATCGGTAGGGATAGAAGATGTGGTGGAATCGGTAAATTTGAAGGTGGAGAGGATTTGATTGAACAGGTCTTTGTCAATCTCTAGTAAAGATTCTTTCTCTGGTTCAATTTTTGTAGACGAATACTTTAATAAACTTAGACATGTTTTACTGTCGATTTGAGTCTCAACTCTGTCTTCGACAAAATAGTTACCATTCATTTGGTCGGAATTAGTGAATCTGACAGCCTTCTTATTGTCCAGATTAGTGTCTATTAGTTCGGCCGGATTATTACATTGCCTGTTCTGGACAGAAATTGATATTGTTGAAGTAGTTTTAGAAAGTTGCATCTTCAGTGGTACATTAGCTAGATCTCCTCCACTACCAGTAACGTCTTTAAGGACATATTTTGGAGAATACTTGAAAGAAAAGTTGTATTCTTTGTTTTCATAGGTTTTCCAATCGGAGGGGATAGTCGAAGAGGAGCAGTCAAGCTCGGTGCAGGTGATGGTGAGGTCGGAACCACAGGTGCAGGTGTTGCAACCATCGGCAGCGGGGAAGGTTTCATTGATGTGATAGCTTTTGTCGTTTAATTGGCAAACAGCAGTAGAGGTGGGGGTGGTGGCGACTGATGGAGTTGGAGATTGGGACGTAGCTGGCGGGGTGGTGGCAGAAGAAATACTAAAATATTGTTTATATAAATTGTAGGCCAGAGTGGCGACAACGCCAAGAAATATAATTAAGGAAAGAAAAAAGGCGTATTTGAAAATATCAAAACCTGGTTTAACCGGGGCCACAGTGGCAACAGCCTCAACTGGTAGAGGTGGAGGTGTAGGTGTAGTAGTGGGTGTGGGTGTGGGTGTGGGTGTGGGTGCAGGAGGAGTTGGTGGCGCTGATGGGATAATGATTGGAGTTGGTTCCGGTTCGGTTGTAGTTAACTTAGCATAATCGTCGAGCACTTTTTGATAATCTTGGTTTTCATCCATAAATTAATATCTCATTTATTGACAGCAGTGTCAATTTGGAATAGGCTAAATTATGATAAAAATAATCGCTTTGTTTTTTTTATGGATGGCCTTACCGGTGGGGGTAATGGCCGGAGGATTTAATTTAAAATCAATTGGCGAGGTGGATACTTCAGGCAAGCAAATTAGACAGTGGTGGTACACAGGAACTCAACCAGTTTTACGCGGTGAAGCCAGCCCGGGAGCGACAGTAATGATTACTATCGACAGTACTCCGGTAGAAATTAATGCCGACAGCTCGGGTAACTGGGATTACGCAGTGCCGACAGCTTTAACTGAAGGCGACCATAAAATTGAACTAACGAGTGGTGGTAGTAACATAAATTTTACTTTAACCATAGGGAACGGTAATGTTAATTGGGAGGCAGTCAATAATGATAGTGAAGCATTGCCGGCGGCAGGCAATTCGATGCCAACAGCGGTGTTGCTGGTTTTGGGACTCATGTTGACGGGAATGGCCGGGGCTCTGGTAAAATCGAGATCGTGAAGAAAATTTATATAAAAACGTTTGGATGTGTGCAGAATAGGGCTGATAGTGAGCGGATAAAAAGTTATTACTGGAACGAGGGCTATGAGCTGACGAACAAGTTAGAGGAGGCGGATTTAGTAGTAATTAACACCTGTGTCATTCGGGAGTCGGCGGAAAACAGGGCATATGGACTAATAAATCAGTTAAAAGTTAAAAGTTACAAGCTGAAAGTTGTGGTAACAGGATGTTTGGTGGGAACGGCGATAAGACAGAAAAAAATAAGAGCATTAAAGGCAAAGTTTCCCGAAGTGAATGAGTTTTTGCCGATAACCAAGTTTGATTATCCCAATCCCCCACTCCGGGATAAAACTAAAGCGGCGATGATACCAATTAGTTCGGGGTGTAACCATTTTTGTTCGTACTGTATTGTGCCATTTGCCCGGGGGCAGGAAATTTCAAGAGATATAGAAGGGATATTAAAAGAGGTTGATTGGGCGATTAAAGACGGATTTAAAGAAGTGGTCTTAATTGGACAAAGTGTAAATTCCTATAATGATGGCAAATTTTTTGAATTATTAGAAAAAGTGGCCAAAAAGCCATTGGAGAAAGTCTCGTTTATTAGCAGTAACCCATGGGATTTTTCGGATGAATTGATTAAAGTGATAGCTAAATATAAAAATATTGATCGGTTGATCCACCTACCAATCCAGTCGGGTGATGATGAAATACTAAAAAAGATGAACAGAGGTTATACTAGAGCTTTTTATTTGAAACTAGTCGACAAAATTAAAAAGGAAATTGAAGGGGTGAGAATTTCGACAGATATAATTGTGGGGTTCCCAGGAGAGGACGAAAAAGCCTTTCAAAACACGGTTAAGCTTTGCGAAAAAGTAAATTTTGATATTGCCTATATCAATAAGTATTCGCCCAGAAGAGGAACGGTGTCGGCCAAAATTTATGCCGATGATGTGCCGATGGCGGAAAAGAAAAGAAGGTGGATGGTGTTGGAGAAATTGGTTAACGAGAAAGAATTACTTTAAGTATTTAGCAATGTTTTGGTTGTGCTCATCGAGGGTGGTGGCGTAGTACATTTGGCTGTCGAGGCCGGAGATGTAGAAAAGATAGTTGCTTGAAGTTGGATTTTGGGCAGCGAAAAGGGAGTCAACTCCGGGGTTGCAAATCGGACGGGGAGGCAAGCCAGTATTTTGGTAAGTATTGAAAGGTGAGTTAACTTTAAGGTCTGATTTAGTGGCAGGAAGCCAGTATTTGACGGGGGGGGTAAGACTATCGCGGGCATACTGAACCGTGGCGTCGATTTGAAGATGCATTTTTAGGGCAAGACGATTTTGCAAAATACCGGCAACTAGTTGTTTGTCGGGCCGAGTTTTGGCCTCACGCTCTAAAAGTGAGGCGAGAATAATAGTTTCAGAGTTATTTTGAGAAAGTGAGGAAATTTTGGTGGCGATTTCTTCGGAAGTAAAACGGCGAGAAAGGCGATAAGTGTCGGGAATAATATAACCCTCGAGACTGGGGTTTAGAGCGATTTGGGAAGGGAAGAGTTGATTAATTTCTTCCAAACGCATACCGGGCTTAATGGTAACGGTGTATTCAAAGTCGCCACCACGGGTGATAGTGTCAAAAATTTCGGCTAAATTTTGATGGCGATTTAAAGTGAATTGGCCAGCGTGGATTTTTGAGGCCTGGCCACTGATTTTGGCATAGAGATAAAAGCTAAGGCGATTCTTGATGAGATTGGCGTTAACTAAGGTTTGAGAAATAAGGGACAAACCATCACCTGGGTTAATAGTGATACTTTGGGGCGAAGAAACAGGGGAAACCGGCAAAAAAGAGTAAATTAGAAAGGCAGGAATTAAGAGAAAAAGAAGAAGACTATATTTCATCAAACAAAGCTCGACGATAAGAGTTTTTCTTGGTGTCGTGAATGAAAATACGGCCACAACGGCAAGTAACAGTATTTTTAGTTCTGACAACTTTGGAAATGCCCCGGGAGAGATTGTCGCCACAACCAACACAACGGCCTTGAGATAATAGCCAAGCCTGAATAGGAGAAATTAAATTTTTAAACATTTTTTATTTATTAACTAATAACTCGACGAAGGATAACTGCTGCTGCCAGCGAATCAATGTCTTTGGAATAATCTCTTTTTTTTCGCCGATTGTCAACAAAGACGGAATTGGCTTCGATAGTACTAACCGCTTCCTCAACCGTCTCTATTGGTAATTTTATCACGGAGTGGAGTCTGTCAATAAACTTAAGAGTAAGCTTGCCTATTTTTCCCTGACTTAGACCAATATAAATGGAATCAATTTGATATTGGTCAACATAGTCTTGAATAAAGCTAAAGATGTTATGGTCGTTTTTTATTGACGAAAGAGGGGAAATGACACCGCGAACAGAAATAGCCAGGCCAACTCTTTTGGTGCCAAAATCAATACCGAGGTAATTCATATTAATTGTCGGCAATTTGAGTTTTAATGATTAGACGGCGAAGATATGTGCCGGGAGGGCTACAAGTGATAAGGGTTAGATAGCGGTTATCGAAACGTTGTTCGAGAACAGAGAGATCGGTTGGTTGAACTTCGTAAATTTCGGAAACAAGGTATTTATAACCTACAGTATCGTAATTGACAAAAATCTCGTCGCCAATTTTAAGCCGATAGAGAGTGGAAAAAATAGTCAAGTAAGATTTGGAATTAAAAAATTGGGGCAGAACTGAATGGCCAAAAATAACAGTGTTGCCAAGTTGGCCGGGAAGGGCAGTTTCTGGATATTGAATAAGACTTTTTTTGAGATCATTACTACCAACAAGTACCTGAGCATCCTGAACTTTGAGTTTAGGAATGGAAAGGCGGTAATTTTGGGGAGAACCAGAGTCAAAAGACGGACTGGTGGTGCTGGGAGAAACAAACCAACTTGAGAGTTGAGTAAAATCTTCAGATTGGCCCAGAACTACTCCCTGCCGATTATAAAAACTGGCAGATAAAGGATTGACAACCTGATGAAAACGGCTGGCATACTCGATTTGAAAACTGACGAGAGGAAAAATAGCAGAAAATAAAAATCCGGCACCGGAAATAAAAAGAGTGAGAGCTAAAAGACGACGAAAGGGAAATTGCTGAGTAGAACGTTTAGGAGGCTGACTTTTTTTTAGGTAGATGTAGGCCATATTTATTGGCTTTTAATTTCAACATTTATCCGGTTGGGATTAAAGGGGAAAAGATTGGTGATCTGAACCAGATTGAGAGGGCTGGTAAAGCGCCAATTATAAAGCCGAGAAAGAGAGCGACGAAGGATGTTGAGGGCAAGATCGGGACGGCGCCCGGCAATTAACTTGGCTATTTGAGCAGTGTCGGCCGACGGAGTGAATGAGCCTTTAATTTGGAGGAAACCCTTGGCGGTAGTGGCTTCGAATTTTTCGGGGATAAATTCAAAGCTAAAATCGGATAAATTATAACTTGAGGATGAAAGCTGGCTATCTTTGGAAATAAGGCTTTTTATTAGGTCGGAACGACTGGATTCGGAAAGAAGATGGGCGGTAAGAGAAATCTCTGCCTTGGCCGATAAAAGGTCAGAGACCTCGCCAACCTCACGGTTCAATTGGATCTTTTCTGATTTGGTCTGCCAAGAGCCGGAAAGGAGATCGGGAGTAGAAGAGGGAAATTTGATGTTTTTCTTAACTTCTTGAGTAATCTTAGTTTTATCGGCAGTGGAAACTATTTTTACTTCAGAACGGTTACCTCCGGAAATTTCCGAACTAGTTCGGGCAACTAACTCGGTTTCGGGATAATCTTTAAAAACTAAATTAGTATTGGTGGCTAAATTAAATTCCGGGCCGATGTCTGAAGCAATAATGGAAACTTTTGTTTGGCCCATTTCAATAATCCCCTCCTCAAGTTTGGCGGTGCTGGGAGGAACTTGGACAGGCGAGGCTAGTTCATATTTTTTTTTGCCCTGATCCAAGAGAATTAATCCACGAGGCAAATTTTTTGCTTGGCTAACTTTATTGTAAAGAGTGATTTCACCTTTGGCGTTGTCACCAATAACTTTAGTGCCAGTGGTGGAAATAGTGGCTGATGTGGCAATATCGAGATTAATTAGACTAGTAGGAACGGAGGACGAACCAAGAACAACCGGAATCTTCTCGTCAACAGAAAAAGGAGAGAGAAAAACAATAACACTGGCCGATGGAAGAAGATAAAATAAAACGGCAAAAATAATAACGAAGGCAGGAACTAACCAAATTTTATGGCTGAAGTTGGGGACCTTGATTTTTGGCAAATTAAGTTCGGGTAACTTGACTGAGGGGCCAGGAACTTTAGGTTCTATCTTTAGTTCTTCTTTTGGTTCTTCTTTTGGCTCTTCGGGTGGAAGATTGTTACTAAAACCAAGATCGGTAGGATCAACATCAACCAATGAGGGCGTGGTCACAAGAGGAGCAGATGGAGGCAGAGGCGAGGATGTAGGTGGAGTGATAACAGAAGAAAAGGCGAGAAAGGAGTCTATTGAACTTAAGCTGGTAATTTCAGGAAGATGAAGAAAAAAGTCGCGACCATTGAGGGTTGGCCAACGAAAATTAGTGGTTAATTGGATGATTGAGGGGGTGGTTTGGCCAAAAAGAAAGATTTGGGGCGGAAAAACGGAATCCGGCGGAAAAAGAGAAAAGCAATCCTGAAATATTTGGGGGTCAAAAGGCTTAGTAAACGGATGACGAATTCGTTGAGTTATTTTACCGACAATTACCAATGAAACAACAAAAGAAACATCGTCAAAATATGTCAAAACAAAGCTTTGGGGATTAGAATCTTTGCTGGCAAAATACTCAACAACCGCCTCATCAGAAGGAACAAAACCAAGAGGTTTAAGGGTTAGATCTTTGCAGACTTTTTCAACTAAGCCTAATTTTGAGGAAGTAATTTTACCGTCGGAACTAACCCAAAAGGGAGGAATAACGAAACCAACTGAATCCGGTTCTTGATCCTCGGGAAGAGAGATATTGGCAGAGATGGTGAGGATAGCTGAATCAATGGCCTTAATTAAAGTTTCCGGGCTGTCAGCTTGCCAAGGAGAAATAGGGGCTAAATTTATAGTAGGCAGTGACGTTTGACTTGAAGAAACTAGGGCAACTGTGGCCGTCGTTTCATCAACATTGATCAACCAGAAACTTGGGTAGATAGTCCTCTCCATTGATATAAGAATACAGCATTAGGCAACTATTTCAGCATAGATTCGCCTTTTGCCTGAACCGGCCGATTCCTCTTTGGTAATTTTGAGTTTACCAATCTCGCCGGTGGCAGACACATGGGGGCCAGTGCAAACCTCTTTTGAAAAAGAGTCGATGGTGTAGACAGAAACTATTTCTGGGTATTTATGGCCAAAAAAGGCCAGAGCGCCCTGATTTTGGGCATCGGTAAATTTCATCTCTTCTCGAGTGACAGGTAGGTTTTTGGAAATTATTTGGTTGACAATTTTTTCGACTTCTATAATTTGGTCTGGAGTTAATTTTTCTTGATGGCTAAAGTCAAAACGAAGGCGGTCGGCGGTAATATTGGAACCTGATTGCTCTACATGATTGCCCAAAACTTGGCGCAAGGTGGCATGTAAAAGATGGGTGGCAGTGTGGTATTTGGTAATAACTTCGGAGTTATCAGCCAGGCCGGATTTAAATTTCCCAGCCGAAAGAGTTTGGGAAAGTTTGATGTGATCAGATTTATATTTTTCAAATTCGCCTTCATCTAAATCGAGATTGTTTTTGTTTAATTCTTCCTTAATTAATTCAAGGGGAAAACCAAAATTTTGATAAAGATCAAAAGCCTCTTTGCCGGTAACTTTGTGATTTCTTTTGATTAATTTATTTATTTCGTTTAGTCCTTTATCTAACGATTTCCTAAATCGGTTTTCTTCGGCTTCTAGAATTGATAATATTTTGACTTTGTTCTCATTTAATTCAGGGTAGGTGCCGGCGTAATTGGATTGGTTATCTAAAACAGATTGGCCGATAATTGAACAAATATTTTGTTCAATGCCGAGTAATTTGCCATGGCGAATACTGCGGCGGATGAGGCGGCGGAGAACGTAGCCGGCTTCTTTGTTGCCAGGCTCGACTCCGTCGGCGATGATAAAAACGGCGGAGCGGATGTGGTCGGCAATAATTCGAAATGATTTTTGATAATTTAGATCTTGATAACTTTTCCCCGAAATTTCTTCAATTTTTTTGATAATCGACTGCCAGATATCAGTAAGATAATTGTCGGAAAAACCATTGAGGACAGCAATGGTCCGTTCGACTCCCATGCCGGTGTCGATATTGTTTTGAACTAATTTTTCATATTTACCCTGATCGTTTTTTAAATATTGAATCAAAACATCATTCCAAATTTCCAACCAATTAGGATTTTTAGGATCAAATACTTTGGGTGGATTATTGTCTTTCCACCAATAAAACATTTCCGTGTCGGTGCCACAAGGGCCGGTAACTCCAGGTGGCCCCCACCAATTATCAACAAGAAAATTAATTCGTTCCGGGGATAAACCTAAATCGAGCCAGAGCTTTTGCGAGACAATGTCTTTTTCAGTGTCGCTATTGCCAGCAAAACAAGTGACAGCCAATTTATCAACAGAAATATTTAGGGTTTTGGTTAAAAATTCAAAACTCCAGGGAATGGCTTCGGATTTAAAATAGTCGCCCAAAGACCAATTGCCAAGCATTTCAAAAAAAGTGTGGTGATAAGAGTCGCCGACCTCATCGATGTCCCCTGTCCGAATACATTTCTGAATATTGGTTAGTCTCTTGCCAACCGGGTGAGATTCACCGAGAAAATAAGGAACTAAAGGCTGAATGCCGGAGGAAGTAAAAAGGGTTGATGGGTCGTTTTCAGGAACTAAAGGAGCGCTGGGGATTTCGACATGGCCCTTTTCGACAAAAAAGGCAATGAATTTAGCTTTGAGTTCCGAGGCGGTCATGAGGGAATTATAACAATTTTCGACTATATCCTACCTAGAGATGTTGGGTTTGTTAGATATTGAGAATGATCTGGCAATTTCGCATCCAGCAATGCTTGATTTCTTCTTCTACAAGCTCTACATTGTCCACATTGTTGACCATCACTAGATGGTTTTAAACAACTGAAAGTTGCGACACTTAATAGGTCAGCTTCTAATCCTTCTTCGGAAACGGCTTGAGCAAAGACGGTAGATTTGTCTATATTTAATAGAGGTGCTGATATTTTAAGCCTACTCCCGGCCCCTGAAACACTATTTCTTGGAGTTAATGCTTGCATTTGTTGAAGGCAGTCTAGCATGGCTCTAGTTTGTGGCATATCTCTCGCATCTTCTAGAATACTACCGTTAGCGACTTCAATACCACCATGCATCCTGGCATAATCTGCGGCTAATCCATGAATTGAAAAAACGTTGCGCAAAATTGGTAACCCCCCAAATTCTCCAACACCCCAAAAATTTGTGGCCAAAGATTCAACTCGTAATACTCTTAGTTCAACTCCACATATTTCAGCAACTTGTTTGGCTGACATGTATTCCTGATAAGCATAATGAGCCCCCCAAGATATGTGCAATCCAACTACTTCCTGTTGGTCACCTCGATATCTTGCTTCTAGTTTTTTGTGCCAAAGTAAGGCAAATGAGTCAGGACCTCCCGATACTTCGACAAAGACTTTTGGTTTTTGGAATTCAGGCATATGTGTTGCTAATTTGTAATGTGCTTGACCAGTAAACTATTATAAATTTCCACACAGTGCGCAACGTGATCGCGAAAACCCCTATCTTCTGGAAATTCGGTAACATCAGGAACTCTTTCTGTTGGCGATTCAAGACAAGTGCTTTGAAGGACGCGAGTGTATAGATGACTATGATCGCCCTCTAGATTATCTAAATTGACGTCATTAGCACTTGGCCAAACGAGATACGAAGGATCAAAGTCTAAATTAAAACAACTAAAGACTGATGGGAAAACAGAATGAGGATATTGACGAAATTTAGTGGCGTCAACCAAAAAGTATGGCTTTTGGTTGGCTCGGCACCACTCGATTTGTTTAGCTAAGAGTTCCCAACCGGATTCAATAAATGGAAATAAAGGGCTAGCACCGACTTCTGTTTTCTTTTTCATGCGAGAATCGATGCTAAGTCGAGGATCCCGAATAAGGAAAGCTATGGGGTATTGTGTTAAAGAAGCTAGTAGAGGAAAATTCTCACCAACTTGATAGGGCATTTCTTTTATAACCAGGCCACCGCGTGTTTTTGGCTTATCGCACAGATGACTTATATCAATTGGGTTAAGAATCTTTCTTAAAGCAACTTCGGTCGTATCCCCGCGATAATAAGTAGTTTCAAATGGTTCGTGACAATAATATTGTACTTCTGGTGACTGCCAAAATACCCGAGCAAAAACGGTAGAACAACAACGAGGCGGAGATACTGCTAAATAGATGTTTGGATAATTTTGCCTTATTTGTTCGGCAGATATTGATCCCATTGGCTTTGAATGTTAACATCAGGAGGACGAGGTGTCAACAACCCACTACATATTGCCTACATATTTAACTTAGATTAAACAGCTTGGCTTGAAAGACGCAGGATTTTTATTACTTATGGTTTTCGTAATCGCTTTGGGCCGAAGAGGGCGTTGAGGGTGGCCAGGGCGGATTTAATGACCATGATAAGTTTGGAGGCAGAGGTAACTGGGCCGGCAACTGAATTGGTGATTTGTTTGGTGTCGTCGAGGATGGAGTTGGTTTTTACTAAAATGCTTTTAACATCGGCATAAATTGAGAATATGAAAAAGGCAAGGGCAGCAAATAAAGTGCCCAGGGCTAAAAGAACACCAGCGGAGAGAATTTGATTTATTTCCATAGTTTCAGTATAGACTAAAAATGATAATTTTTGCTAGTGATAGTAGTTTTGCCGGAAATTGAGCGGGACTCAATGGTAACATCAAGGCCGGTTTGCGGTATTTTCAGTTCAGTGGAAAATTTACCATCGGGGTCAACTAAAATCGGTTCACCGTTAACAGAAACAGTGGCTTCAGAATCGGTTTGACCGGTAATGTTGGCAGTATTATCAATAATCAAATTATTTTCCGGCCAAATAACTGATAATTTGGGTGGACGGCTGTAACTTAAGTATTCAAAATAGAGATAACTGGCAAAAGCCAAAAATAGGACTAATAAAGATAACTTAAAAATAAAATTGGGAGTTATTCCCAAACTTTGACGACGGAGAGGGCTAGATGACGACTCACGATTGAAGTCGCGACGGAAAATTCTTAATATTTCTTCACCATTAAGATTGAGAAAGTTGGCGTAATCTTTAATTATGAGTGAACAATATGGTTCTTGGGGAAAAAGTGACTTATTTTCTTCTTCGATGGCCTGCAAATATTTCTGAGGGATTTTGAGTTTTTTGGAAACCTCAACAAAATCTAGTTCTTTATCCAGACGGGCGTGAGAGAGAATAGTTGAAGCGCGAAGCATAGGTATTTTTTATTCGAGGGTGTCGGATGGCGGAGCATGAGGAATAAGAATATCTCTTGGCTTTGCCCCCTGGCCCGGACCAACAACACCAGCCTTTTCGAGTTGATCAAGAAGTCTGGCAGCTCTAGCATAGCCAAGCTTAAGGTGACGCTGAAAAAGAGAGGCAGAAGCCTTGCCGGAACGACTAATAAGATCAATGGCTTGGGAATAAACAGCGTCGCGATCTTCACCGTCAACAGTCATAATATTCGGACTTAGAGAGGTGGGACTTTGAACTGGTTGAGCAATAATCTCGTTATTGTATTCAACCGAGCTTTGTTTTTTCATAAAATCAATAAGGCGACCAATTTCCTTGTCGGAAATAAAACAGCCCTGGACTCTAACCGGCTTGGCCAGATCAGGAGGAATATAGAGCATGTCTCCGCGACCAAGTAACTTTTCGGCGCCGGGAGTGTCTAAAACCACCCTGGAGTCAGTCATCGAAGCAACAGCAAAGGCAATGCGGGTAGGGATATTGGCTTTAATTAGGCCGGTAATAATGTTAACTGAAGGACGCTGAGTGGCTAAAACAAGATGAATACCAACGGCCCGAGCCATTTGAGCGATACGGCAAACATTGCCTTCAACTTCAGCCGGAGAGAAAAGCATGATTTCGGCCAATTCATCGATAACGATAACGATATAGGGAATGGACTGAAAGCCAGCCATATTATTGTAACCCTCAATATTTTTGGCGCCAACTTGGGTAAATTTTTTATAGCGCTCTTCCATTTCGTGGACAGCCCATTTGAGAGCAGAAACCACTTTTTCCGGTTCGACGATAACCGGAGTGAGAAGATGGGGAATGCCGTTATAAGGGGTCAGTTCAACCCGCTTGGGGTCGACCATAATAAAGCGAACCTCTTGGGGAGAAGCGCGATAGAGGAGAGTGGAAATCCAAGAATTAACACAAACTGATTTTCCAGAGCCAGTTTGGCCGGCAATAAGGACATGGGGCATTTTGGAAATGTCGGCAACTTTAGCATTACCGGCCACGTCAAGGCCAAGAGGAATGGTAAGTTTTGATTTTGCCTGTTTCATAACTTCAGACTCGATAATCCGGCGGATCGGGACCACCTCAAGAGAACGATTGGGAACTTCAATACCCACCAAGGGCCGACCAGGAATGGGGGCTTCAACCCGAATTTGACCGCCAGGAGCAGCCAGGGCCATGGCCAAGTCGTTACTTAAACTTAAAATTTTGGCCAGTTTAGTTCCCAGGGCAACTTCAAGGGCGTACTGGGTAACGGAGGGACTATTGTTGACTTCAGCTACCCGGGCAGTAATACCAAAAGAATCAAGAGTTTGCTCGATAATTTGAGCATTTTTGCGAACATCACCCCGGTCAGCCTTAGCGCCGGGAGTGTCATCAAAGATGGCGGGGGTGGGATATTCCCAAATACGGCTAACGGAGTTGGAAACTGTGTCCATCTGATTTGAATTGGTTTTTAAAACGGGAGGAATATTGACAACAATGGGATCTTCATTACGTTTTGGTTTAGAAATATCGGGAAGCTCGACCTGGTCGGCATTTGATTGAACATAGGTGGGCTTAGAATCAGATTTTTCCGATTTTCTTTTGGAAGATAAGCCAATAGTATATTTTTTAATAACAAGAAAGACATGAACGGTGGTTTTAATAATTTGAGCAATAGAAGTATCAAAAAGAACGACAAAACCAACTATTGTGGTGAAGAAAAAGATAATAAAAGAGGTAAGCTCGCCAAAAAGAGTAACCATTTGATCCCAGAGAAATTGGCCGGCAATCCCCTGCTTTAAGAGGCTAGTCAGGGAAACAAACATGATTAAAAAACCCAAAAAAATGTTGGGTTCTTTAATGGGAGACTTAATTTTGGCAAACATAAAGGCGATTAAAACTAAAAGGAAGGGAACAAAAATAGAAGTAAAACCGAAATATTGATTTAAAAGAAGATTGTATTCGGTGGGAATGGGGCCGGTTTGAAGAAAAGAAAATACGGAAATCGTGGCCAAAATTAAAAAGAAGATGAAGAAGATAGTTTGGATGGTTTCCGGTTTAAGGGAAAAGGAGGGTAATCCCACAGCCCGCTTTTTTCGCCCACGTTTAGCCATATGGAATCAGTATATAGCATTGAGAACCAAGAATTAAGAGCTAAGAACTAAGAAGCAAGAATAAAAGTTAATAAGACAAGCCAAAAAGCCAGCGATGGGTGGAGGGGGCGCCACAGCGGACACATTTACCTGATTCTTCGACTGAATCAAGGGGTAGGCAACGAGTGGTGGCTTTGGTATCTTTTTTAATTTCGGCTTCGCAGTCAGCGTTTTCACACCAATTGGCGCGGATAAAGCCACGGGTGGTATCCATAATTTTCTTAAAATCATCGTAATTATCGACAGTGAAAGTGTGATCTTGGGTAAACTTTTTGTGGGTTTCAAATAAGTTAATCTGGATTTGATTTAATAAATCAGAAACCGTTTGGTGAAGATTATCCAAAGAAACGGTAATTTTTTCACCAGTGTCGCGACGGCAAACAACCACTGAATTACTAGCTACATCGCGATCGCCGATTTCCAGGCGAAGTGGCACGCCTTTCATTTCCCATTGATTAAATTTAAAACCGGCGGTTTCGCCATCACGGATATCAATTTCCACCCGGAAATCTTTGATCTTTTCAAGAGTTTCTTTGGCAAAATCTTGGGCTTTAGTGTGCCCCGGAATAGGAATGATGATGATTTGGATGGGGGCAATATTGGGAGGTAGTTTTAAACCTTTGGCATCGCCGTGGGCCATAATCAGGCCACCGATTGATCTGGTAGAAAATCCCCAGGAGTTTTGATAAGGCATAATTTTTTCACCATTTTGGCCCTGAACTGTCCAGTCAAAAGACTTGGAAAAATTTTGGGCTAGATCATGGGAGGTGCAAGATTGAAGAGATTTACCATTGGGCATTAGGGTTTCAAAGGTGAAAGTGTCGCCGGCGCCGGGGAATTTTTCTGATTGAGATTTTTTACCCTTAATACCATAAATACCGAGTAATTCATTATAAGTTGTTTGATACATATCAAGAGCCCAGTGAACCATGTCTAAATTCTCGGTGGCAGTAGCATGGGCGCAATGGCCTTCTTGCCATAAGAATTCGGAAGTGCGTAAAAATAAATAAGTTCTTTTTTCCCAGCGAACAACATTACACCATTGATTAATTAAAACCGGCAGGTCGCGCCAAGAGGATGTCCACTTTTGATACATGTCGTACATGATGGTTTCGGAGGTGGGACGAACAGCCAGACTTTCGGCCAATTTTTCGCCACCGCCGTGGGTGACAACAGCCAATTGAGGAGCAAAACCTTCAACGTGCTCTTTTTCTTTTTGCAAATAATGCATGGGGATAAAGAGAGGGAAATAGGCGTTTTTAACTCCCCTCTCTTTAATTTTTTTGTCCATAAAGGCTTGAATGCCTTCCCAAAGGGAATAGCCGTAGGGGCGAATAACCATACAGCCTTTAACCGGGGCATAATCGGCCAATTCGGCCTTAAGAACAATGTCGTTAAACCATCCGGCAAGATCAGTATTAAAGTCTTTTAGTTTGTCAGCCATATCTTTATTGTAGACGATTAACTTACCCAAGGACGATTTGATTTCGTGGTACCACCTTAGTTACTTCTCTTGGCTTTACACAGGTTGCATCTGGACCAGCTTGTCGCTGTCATCTCCACGGCGGGAAACCGCTTCATTGATTTGAAGTAATAATATCAGAGTTTTAAAATAAAAACACCTGATATAATTTGATATGGCAGAAAGTTTTAAGTGGGAAAAATTTAATATTACAATGGCAACTAAAGACGAACTAAGTGGTCTAAAATGGTGGACACGTAGGGGACGTGTGCCAAAAGATGGTGGTTCAGACAACTTAACTGGTGGAACTGCAGAAGTGGCAACAATTATTCGACAACGTGGTCAGGTGGCAAGGATATCTGGAACAGGAGAAGGGGCAAATACCTATCTTGCAGCGCAGGTGGTTTTGGCCCGACTTAAGCACCATGAATGGACTGGGGTAAGTTACAGGATGGGTTCTGTCGATGAGGAAGGAGGTATCAAACGGAGAGTTGCTTACTTAAGGCTAAATTTGGATTGAATTTACTCAACTGCTCCATTGGCATAAACCACAGCTTTTGGGCCAACTAGGTTACCTCTGATTAGACACATAATGGTTTCTGAAACAGTTTCCCAACTCGGTATTATTCGACCATCTGGTTCAGTAGTAAACAGTGACGTTAAAAAAACGAGAACACGCTTAACATCTGGGTGTTGATCTAACGTCGCAAAGTGCGTATTTTCCCTATCAGTTAATGCTTGGGTCAAATCACCAATCGCACTTTCTAGATTCCTAATCGCCGCTAATCTTAATCTGCGCACATGTTTCCGTCCAGGTTGAAAGTCTTGTTGTCTGTCCGGTAGTTTGAGAACAGATTCAAAATCATTTCTTGCTGGTACAACTAAACGACTGCCTATACAATCTGAAATATGGTCGTGATTTACGAGGAACATATTTGCTAAAACCAGAAGGTCTGTAAGATCAAAGTCCCCAAATTTGATATTATCAAACCTAACGGAAGGATGGTCTATTTTTTTTAATACCTTCTGTTACGTTCCAAGTAGAAGCTCGTTGGCCGGGGACTTTTGTAAAGCAAAAAAAATGAGGATTTGCGCTTAGCGTTGCACTAATGATTCTGTCGTTCATTTGATAAGGTTTACCGTCCAGCGCTTTAATTGAGAATCCTCTTGATAACTCAAGTATCTGACGTGCTGTTGAGTTAGGATGTGCTTCTAAGATCGCCAGAATAGCCCCAGGACACCCTAATATTCTTAACCCTCTTTCTTCATCAAGATAGGTTACTGGTGGTTTTCGTTTGCCTTTTGTACCGGTTTGTTCGCTGATAACAGGTTTAACTCCTTCAGTTTTTTCAATGGCTAATTCCGAGGGTGAAGAGTCTCTGATGGCAATAACGTCTTCTCTGTGCTGTCTGGTGGAGGTAAGAAGATCTTCAGATACAGCTCCAGCTTTGAACCCTAGCTCTAGGGTGGGTATTAAACCTTCAATACCTGCGAGATAATCTGGAATAGCTGGTTGGGCTACTTCTCGCCAAACTCTTTGTGATGAATCCATGTCGCATAATTCCGACTGTAGTGCTTCGATATAACCTGCGACACATTTCACTTGTTCGGTTTCTGCAACCCTTGAGATTACTTTATCAGCTAGCGCTGACACATCCAATAGACCGTCTGGAGTCAATGTCACCTGACCTGAGGCGAGAGGTTCAGTTTCTTGAACACTTTGTCTAAGTAATACTTGCTCTGATTTAAGTCTTGCTTCGATAGCTGAAATCGCTTGCTTACCAAAAAGGGCTTTTGATAGTGCCGACCTAGCCTCTGAAAGATTCTGTTCTGCTGACATATACTCGTATTATATAGGACACTTTAGACATATTCAATACTCAAATCTAGGTTAATTAAACCTCAATCAACAAAGGCAAGACCATGGGCTCACGGCCGGTTTTGGACATAATGATTTGTTCAATGTGGGCCTGAAGTTGCTCGCGAAGGTATTCGAGATTGGCCGGTTTACTGGTTGACTCGCTAAATTTCTTAATAATTTCAAGTTTTAGAAATTCCAAAAGATCGGCGTTTTCTTTAACAAAAACAAAGCCACGACTTAAGATGACGGGGTCTTTTTGCAAAGTACCGTCAACAGTGTTGACTAAAAGAATGACAGTAAACATACCGTCTTCGGCCAGAAGTTTGCGGTCGCGCAAAACGGTGGTGCCTACATCCCCAACTCCAAGTCCATCGATGAGGACCTTGCGGAGAGAAACATGATTGTCAATATTAAATTTGCCTTGAGAATTGAAAGTGACAATTGAATCGTAATCAGGATTAACAAACTGGTCCTCGGTATAGCCAAGTAACTTGGCCATATTTTGATAACTCTTGATATGGCGGAAGTTTCCGCCAATGGGCAAGAGATATTTGGGGCGGAGAAGGTTTATCAAGAGAGCATGCTCTTTTTGATAACCGTGGCCGGAAACATGAAGTTCTTCTTTTTCACCATAAACAACCAGAGCGCCCATTTTGGAAAGGTTATCAATCATGCTGTAGATACTGCTAGTAGTGCCGGGGATATAGTCGGGGGAAGAAAAGATAACTTTGTCACCCGGTTTGATTTTAATTCGGTGCTTGCCCATGACCATTTTAGAAAGAGCGGAGTCTGGCTGGCCGGCAAATCCGGCGGCCAAAATAAGCAATTTATTGTCGGGGAAATTTTTAATCCTCTCAATTTCGACAATGTCGGTGTCAGAAAGACTAAGATAGCCCAGTTCTTTACCAACCTTAATGGCACGTTCCACCGAGAAGCCAACAATGACAACCTTACGGCCAACAGATTTAGCATATTCGATAGCCTGACTCCAACGAACAATATTACTACTAATGGAGGTGACGAACACCCGGCCTTTGGCAGAAATTATTTCCTGGCGAAAATGGTCGGCAATTGAAGACTCGGAGGGAGAAAAGCCCTCATGGTCGGAACCCAAGGAATCGGATAAAAGGCAAAGAACACCTTTGTCGCCAACTTGAGAAATTTTGTGATACTCAGTTGGTTTGCCATCGAGAGGAAAGAGGTCAAATTTGAAATCAGAACCGTGATAAACAACACCGACTGGAGTAGAAACAGCCAGATGAAAAGTGTCGGGAATAGAATGATTAACCCGAATAGGAGTTAGAGAAAAAGGGCCAGAAACCAGAGAGGATTTTTCGTCGTAAACATTAATTTTGGCCCGAATATCGGTTTCAGAAAGCCTGGCTTCAATAAAGGCGGCAGCCAGACGAGGGGCAAAAATCGGCACGTTTTTGCCAATAATGGGGAGAATAAAGCGGACAGCGCCAATATGGTCTTCGTGGCCGTGGGTAATATAAATACCCAAAATCCGGTCTTTTTTATCTTCAAGATAATGGGTATCGGGAATTTGAAGGTCGACACCAAAGGCGTCTTCTTCAGGAAAGCCAACACCGCAGTCGACAATAATAATCTGACTGCGTTTGGGGTCGCCTTGAGGCAAATATTCATAAACGAACATGTTTTGGGTGACGTCGCCGAAACCACCAAGTGAGATAATTTTAAGTTGATCGCCAGTGGAATTAGTAAATTGTGTCCGCTCAAACTGCGGACGTGAATAGTTTTGATTACGTTGAATCATAGTTAATTAATGCTTGAATCTTTTCCAATAATAATAAAGTCTATTGCGAATGTAGGATAAAACCTGTTGCGAAGGACTCGAATCGATTTCAAAGCTTCCGAGAATTCTAACAGGGTTGTTACAAAATAGCAATGGCATATGTTATAATGAATTCAATCACGCCCCTCGAGCAATCGGGGGGATTATTTTTGGCATTGTAAAAAAGTAAATCTGGTTTTAAATAATCCTCGTTTGATATTCCAAATTTCTCTACCCAAGTGCCCGTGTTCATAAACAACCAATACTTGCTTTTTCTTTTCTATTAAATATCGATAGATTGGCTCAAAGTCGCCATCACCAGTAAAAAAGACAAAAGTTTGATAATTTTCTTCGATAGATCGATAAACACTCATACATATTTCAATATCGAAATCACATTTCCGAATTTTAATTAATTTACCCCTAATATTGGCAATGGTGATGTATTTAACCGGCTTAGTGGTTAGGTTATAGCCAATTTTTTTTATTTGAGTTAAAAAATTTTTTGACTGAGGATTACTATCAGAACCATAATAAAAGTTAATTGATTCGATTTGAGAATAGGTTTTTAGATATTTATAAAGTTTATTTGGGTCGACTGGTTTTACCAACTCATCCCGCCAGCCATAAACATTGGCGTAGTCAATAAAAACCGCCGTTTTGCCTTTTAAAAGTAGTTTCTGTGGGCTGGTGTCAGACATGTGTTATGCTATTTTAATCACGCCCTCCGATATTATGTCGGAGGGACATTTTTTATGGGGTATAAACTTGCATTAACCAATTAACTTGGCCGGCTTGGTCAAAATCAATTTTAAATAAATTAGTGTTAAAACAAACGTCACTATCGTAGGAAATGGTTTTATTGAACTCAGCAACATCTATTTTAGACAGTAGCGCTACGTCGTGGATATCAAGGCAATTAATTTCAGTTTCGAGTGGGAGCTTAAAAGTTCGCGTTAATTGGTTGCCACCATTTTCTATTCTGTAACCGTTTGGGGCCGAATCATCGTCTATCCACTCGACGTAGTCAATGTCAAAATATGGTTGGTTATTTTTTTGGTAAACCTTTTTGATGTTGCCAACTTTTACGGTTTTAGAGTTTAGGTGAAAAACATCTTTAGTCGAAGTGGTGGAAGTTGGGGTGGGTAAAAATTTAAAAGTGGAGAGGATTTGATCGCGGGTATTGTTATCGAAATTCAAAAACACAAACTGAACATAATGTTTATTATCAGGAGTTTTCTTTATGTAGTAATCTCCTTCGACAACATAACTTGGGCCAGTAAAATTAGTAAAAGTGTTGCTTCCCTTAATGGCAATTGGTAGCAATTTGCAACCCATACCGACTTCACATGAATCAACTTCTTTTTTGACAATTTTTAATTCTGAATCATTTGAGATTAAAACATCGATTGTTACCTGTGGGCCAACGGAGTTTTCCGCATATGGGTAATCTATTTTTTTGAGTGTACGATTATCATCCGGATTTATTTGGTACTCGTTTTTTGGATATTGAAATTCAAAGCTGTATTTTTCATTAACATACGTTTGCCAGGTTGTTTCCGGAATAGGAGTTGGTGAAGTTGTTGATGGAACTGTCCTAGGGGTTAGTTGGTATTTGTTACTAATGGCGGCTAAAAGTAAAACTATGAAAATCGACGGAATGAAGAAATAAATAAATTTTGGCATTAATGATTAATAAATAAAACTAAAAGTGGAGAGAATTTGATTAAATAAGGTACTCCATTTATTTTCGTACGCTTTACTGTAGATTGTTTGTATAGAAATACAGTATGTATCAGTGGAAATATTAATACTTCGGATTTTATCGGCTGGTTCATTGCTTAAGTATTCAATAACTGCTGGGTATTGGTTATTTAACTTAACTTGTTTGGTTAAAATCCCAACTGTTCCACGGGGTAGTTCTGAACATCTGTTGTTGTCGACAGTTATTAATAGCTTGATACCGGAAACTGTGTCGTATCCAAAGTTCTCATTGATAAATTTTTCTTCATAATCATTGGATTTAATTTCGATTCTTGATCCATTATCTAATCGCGATGTTACTGGTTGAGAAAAGTTGTCTGGATATCTGATTTCGAAACTATATTGCTGGTTTTCGTAAGTTTTCCAAGATGTGATTGGAGTCGAAGTTGGGGTTGGTAAAACAGGGATTGGGGTGGTTTTGGGGATAAGTTGGTATTTACTACTAATCGAGGCAAGGAGGAGGACGATAAAAATGGCGGGGATGAAGAGGAAAATAAACTTTGGCATTTAGGGACTTAAATAGTAATAACGGGAGAGAGTGAGGAGAAGGAGAACAAAAGCGGTGGCGAGAACTAAAAGGGGAAGTAGGGGAAAATTTAATTTGTTAATGAGGGCAGGGCGGGTTTTTTTTACCATTGGGGGAGGAAATGTTTAACATTGCTTGAATCGACGATAATTTGTTTGGTTTGGCCGTCAAAAACCATTAGAGCAACTTTACGGCACATACCTTCAATATTGCGCTTAAGTGTGCGGACACCGGCGTCGAAGCCTAATGGCCTAACAATTTGAGGCCAAATTTCGGGATTAATTTTAATTTCGTCGGGAGAGAGGCCAGCGTCTTTGAGAGCTTTGGGGAGAAGATAATCTTTGCCGATGTTGACTTTTTCGTCATCGGTGTAAGAGGGCATCTGAATTACCTCAAGACGGTCCATGACGGCGGTGGCAATCCGAGCAGTGTTGTTGCAAGTGGAAACGAATAGGGCCTGGGACAGGTCGAAGGGATAATCCAAATAATGATCAGTAAATCGGCTGTTTTGCTCGGGGTCGAGGAGTTCAACAAGAACACCCATAATGGTATTGAGAGCGTCGTCGGCAACCCGGTCGATTTCGTCAAGAAGAATGACAGGATTATTAGTGCCAGCTTGAGCCAGGCCACGAATAATGGCCCCTGGCTCAGCGTTGGGGTAAACCCGAGATTGGCCTCTTAAATATAACGGGTCGCCCAAACCACCAAAGGGAATACGAATAAGTTCTCGCCCGAGAACCTCGGCAATCGACATGGCCATGGTGGTTTTGCCAGTACCGACCAAACCAACAAAAAGCATGATAGGGGCCCGCATTTTCTGATCTGGCTGACGGTGTTTTTGGAGAGCAAGAACGGAGACGTATTCCAAAATTCTTTCTTTGACGGCATCGAGGCCGTAATGATTTTTATTGAGCTTTTCTTTGGCAAAATTAATGTCGAGAACGTCTTGACTTTGATGATCCCAGGGAAGTTTGATGACCCATTCAACGTATTTGGAGGCAGATTGATAAAAGGCCCAAAAAGTTTCTTCTGATTTTGAATTAATCTCTAGTTCGGAAAAAAGCTCCCCTAGTTTATCTTTAAGGCCAACCGGAAGAGAGAGACTGCTAGCTTTGGCCGATAATTTTTCAATCGCTTCTTTAGTCGTCAAAACAGAATCCATGATTCAGTATAGAACAAAACCTACGTCATCGCGAGGCCAAAGGCCGTGGCGATCTCAACGGGATTGCTTCGCTACGCTCGCAATGACGAAAAACTATCTCCTCGGGGGGCGGAGGTCGGCGCGGAAACAAAAACTCTGAATCGGTGTGATATTATTCGTTTATATATATGCCTACTGACAAACTTCCTGAACTGTTTGGAAGAGAAGGTAATGAGGGTTTTGAGAGAGTCAGACCTTTTTGCTTAGATGTAGCAGATAGAGTAGATGCAGAATTAGCGACAAATAATGGTATTGTAGACCTACCAACAATAACGGCATATAGTTATACTCTGTTGCTGGAAGGGGAGTATAGTGAGGGACTTAAAGCGATTTCATATACAAATCAACTTGATGATTATGCTAGAGGCGTATATGCTTTATCAGAAAAAAATGTTGGTAATGTGGCTGATCTTGGCTCCGAAGATAAGGCTTTATTGGCTTTAGTTCTGTCTATAAATTACTACCGAATTGATAATGGCCACAAATATCAACTCAGTCATTTGAAACAGAATGAAGAATATTACCCGGGAAAAGATTTTAGAACTGGACTACAGATGGAAGAGACTTACCTGGACCGGATCGGTGGCTGTCTTAGCTCTCTCGGTCTTGACCCAAACAGAACAGCTGATTACATTGCGAAGGCTGATGGCCAAGTACCATTTTCTAAATGGCTAGTTCCTGGCGACATTATTGGGTTTGTAGAAGATCCGAGCAAATTTTTAAAGATAGCGCCAGCAAAACAAGAAGAAGTAGCGGTAGGTTTAGTTACCCAGGACACAAAAGATACGTTTCCTTCGGTACATTCTCCCTACAGAGATGCAATGAGAAGGGCTATTGACGGATATCAAATAAAAGAAGAACGAGGGCGAGACCCTAATGTTTTTTTAAGAGAATCGAGGGCGGTAGCCAGAGTTATAAGTAAAAATGCCGATACAGAAACACTAAGACAAACGGGTATATGTTCTGATAGCAAATCGATTGGTCGGGCGCTTGGTGATATTCGAAAGAATGGCTTGGTTGTTAACGGGTTGGATCTTGGTGGAGAAGGAAAAAAAAGATTAAGAGATTTTCGGAAGGCGATTGTTTACGTTATGGATCCTAGTAGGTTGAAATTAGAAGAGGGAGAAAATCCAGCTGAAATTAGGAGTGTGTTTGAGGAATATTTAAGAGTACTTGACGAGGTAGGAGCAAAAAAATACAGTAAAGTGATGATTTAACCTCTTATTATCTCCTCGGGGGGCGGAGGTCGGCGCGGAAGCGGCCAAATTGGGGCCGGGGGCCGAAGTTAGCTTGAGACTCCCGGGGGCCATCGGTTGAACCAGGATGAGCAGATTTAAATTCCGGAGCAGATAACTTTATCTGATGATTATCGTTGAAGCCGGAGACACGAACTTTAAGTTTGTCGCCGATTTTCATAATAGTGTTGGGGTCAGATAAAAAGCCACCAGTCATCTCGGAAACGTGAAGTAGGGCTTCACGGCCGGGAAGGAATTCAACAAAGGCGCCAAAATTTTCAATGCGGGTGACGGTGCCGTCAAACTCTTCGCCAACTTGGACTTCACGAACCATCGATTCGATAGCAAAGACGGCTTTGTCAACATTGGCAATATCGGGCGAACAGACGGAAACCCGGCCATCGTCTTCAATGTCAATTTGAACTTGATATCTCTCCATTAAGGCTTTGATAGTTTTGCCACCACTGCCAACAACTTCGCCAATTTTTTCAACGGGAATGCGGACCATTTTAATTTTGGGGGCAAAAGGGGAAAGTTCGGCTTTGGGAGCAGTAATGGCTCTGTCCATAACATCAAGAATTTGGAGTCGGGCTTTAGTGGAAGCAACAAAAGTATCCCGAATCATGTCAAGAGAGAGGCCGGAGCGTTTGATGTCCAGCTGGATGGCAGTAATACCATCCCGAGTACCGGTAATTTTGAAATCCATGTCACCGTGATGATCTTCAATACCGGCAATGTCGGTTAAAAGCAAATATTTGCCACTGTCGTCGGAAACCATACCAACAGAAATACCGGCAACTTTGTTTTTGATGGGAACACCAGCATCCATTAAGGATAAAGTTGAACCACAAGTTGAGGCCATCGAAGATGAGCCGTTTTGAGACATAACTTCCGAAGTTAAGGTAATAGTGTAAGGAAACTCATCAACAGAAGGAATGACTGGCAAAAGAGCTTTTTCGGCCAAAGCTCCGTGGCCAATTTCCCGGCGGCCAGGGCGGCCGAAACGGCCGGTTTGACCGGTAGAAAATGGCGGAGCGGAGTAATAGTGAATATAGCGCTTAGTAGTTTCTCCTAAAGAATCCTGCAAATATTGTTGTTCGGATAGTGGGCCGAGAGTAGTAATAGTAACCGCTTGGGTTAAACCGCGTTGGAAAAGAGCCGAGCCATGAGTACAAGGTAAAACGCCGGTTTCAACGGAAACCGGGCGAATTTCGTCAAATCCACGTTTGTCGTAACGCTGGCCAGCAAGGGTCTGTTGACGGAAATAGCGGTGAATTAACAGGTCGAGAGCTTCCATCAAAAGGGACAGTTTAATTTCGCCTAATTTGATTTGAGGCTCGTAGGTGGATTCAACTTTTGATCTCAGAGCGATTTCGCCGGCAACATGGGCGCCGTCAGCGCCGGTAGCCATAAAGCTGGCAATATCATCTTTAAGTAAAGCATCAAGTTCAGAAATAAGACTCTCGGAGGGAGAACCGTTAATAAACTCAATTTTATTTTTACCGTATTTTTTAGCAAATTCAATCAATGAAGAATTGATTTGATCGCCAGTTTGGAAGGCAGTTTCCATACAAGCAAACATGGTGTCGTTATCAACTATCTGGGCGTCGGCTTCAATCATATTGATACCCTGACTATCGCGACAAACAAGAAGATCAAGACTGGATTTTAAACTTTCACTAATACTGGGGAATAAAGCCGGCTGGCCGTCAATATGACCAACTCGAACAGCAGAAACCGGGCCATTGAAAGGAATGTCAGAAATCATTAAAGCAGCGCTGGTGGCCAAAAAGGCGGGAACAACTACGTCGTGGTCTTTATCATTACTTAAAACAGTAGCAATGACTTGAACTTCGTTTTTGAAACCAGAGGGAAAAAGAGGGCGGATGGCGCGATCAATAATCCGGCCAAAAAGGACGGCGGTGTCGGAAGGGCCACCTTCACGTTTAATCCATTTACCACCTTTGATAAAACCACCGGCATAAAGTTTGTCGGAAAATTCAACTGAAAGAGGAAAGTAATCTTTGGTTTCATCGAGAGCTCCAAGGGTAACGGTGGCTAAAACAACGGTTTTGCCAAAAGTGGCTAAAACCGAGCCGTTAGCTTGAGGAGCGAGAGTGCCGGTTGAAAGGGTAACGATTTTGTTCCCAACAGAAATATCAAAGGAGTTGTTGTTCATAAATTTATTTTTTCAAACCGAGATCTTTAATTAATTTAGCGTATCTTTCTGGGCTATGTTCGGAAAGATAACGAAGCAGACGACGGCGTTTGGCAATTTTGCTTAATAATCCCCTTTTGGCGGGAGAATCGTGCTTGTTGTCGCCCAAGTGGCCTTGAAGCTTTTCAATCTCTTTAGTAAGAATTGCAACTTGGATTTCCGGAGAACCAGTGTCGCCCTTAGCTTGAGAAAACTTGGTAACGATGGCGGTTTTTTCGTCTTTAGTTAATGCCATAAAATTTAGCTAAATTCGGTAAAAAAGTAATCGTTTGGGGATGGCTCCCCAAAGACCGAGTTTAGTTACAGGAGGGATTATAACATAAGATCAAAGATCAAATCTCAAAAATCAAAAACTTGACACTAGATTTTTTCTGCCTGCAATTGCCGTGAGGTTAACTCCAACGTCTTTTGGTTGTCTCAATCCAAAGCCGATAAGAGATTCTAAGGGGGTTTGTTCCCTTAATAAATTATGTGATGGTAATCCGTAATGGTGAGCTTCACCAGGAGAAAAAACGCGAACTAGCTCACGTTTAGACCCAAAAAAACCGAGAATTCCGTTGATCTCACGAAGCATATTTATTTAAGCAGTGGGGGTAATGGTAAACGTTGCACCTCGCTTAAACATACAACCATCGCAATCATTGGCAAACTCTGGATGGACTTCGGGAATAAGACATCTAACTGTCAAGGTTAAATTAGGATCACCCATCATTCCGACCGATATTTCATCTCTGTGAACAATCCCTGAAGCAGCGCAAGGTTGATTACTTAAACGTCGAACAAGACCGGCGGCAATCAATTCTTCGGGGGTGGATTTTGGATTAGAAATTGTTTCGGGCATAATTGATTATTGTTTTTTTTAAGCTGTGGGGGGGGTAGAGGTACCGGAGGGGGAGAAGGTGCCACCATTATTATTAATAAAGGCGGGTTTGGATTCGACGGCTTCGATAGGAGTGGGATTAATTACCGGCTGGGAGAGGCCATTGCCGGGGGCAACTGGCATTTCCGGCTGAGTGGCTCGGAGGCAGATAGCGCCGGCTTCAAAACTTTCCGGAGAAACATTAATAGAGAAGGACTGGGTAGCAACCCGAAGGCCAATGAGAAGATCTTTGCCAATATCGGCATTAAGACTTAGCCCAAGCATGGGTAATAAGAAAGTGAAGATTTCGGAAAAGGGAGCGTCGGGGTCAATAATTGAAGCTTTGGCCCAAGACTTTTGAACATTAACGGGAGAAACAAAAACCCAGTTGCCTCGATTGACAATTGATGCGTTGGGGCCAAGAGAGCCTTCGTCGCCGAGCATAAAACAAATGTCAGCCACGGCCGACTGATTGTTGATACTAATTTGATTATTGTCGATTTGAGGCCCAGTGGATTTGGTTTTGACAACCAAGTTCAATTTTCCACCGTCGTCATTGTAAGAAACCTGATCGATTTGATCGAGGGGATAAGTTAGGGAAATAACCAGGTCACTACCGCTAAAACTATCGCTTATTAGCTCTAATCCACTAAGTTTGGAATAATTTTGATCGGTTTTTTGGGGAGAGTAAACTTTAGCCTCAATATTCTTTTGTTTAAGGGAAAGGGCTAAGCCCAGGGCGGCGCCAACACTATCAACACTAATTTGAGGAACAACAATGAGAGCAGTTTTGGCAGTGGAAAGAAGTGGGCTAATGGAAGAAACGTTATAATTTTTCATCCTTATAGGCTATTATAGCATCGTTTATAGCAAAATCAACATAGGGCTTAAAAGTCAGGCCACATTCATTACCCATTTTGATTTCTTCAACGACGTTTTTGCCTTGTCTGATACCCTCGATTTTGGTGTCTTTAATTATTTTACCGTCGCGACTTAAATGAACCTGATCACCTTTGGCCAAGCGACCTTTGGTAATTTCAAGGCCAGCAATCCTAACCTTGTCGATTTTGAATTCGGCGGTGATTTTGGCTTCACCAAGAGTAGTTTCTTCGATAGTTGGGTCAAGAAGCTTGAGAACCTGAGACTGAATGTTTTCAATGATTTCGTAGATTATTTTAGATTCAAAGATAGGTACTTTTTCATTATCAGCTAGGTTTTTGATAAAGCGGGGAACAGAAACATTAAAAGCAAATATTTGAGCACGACTTGGAGAAGCCAAAAAAACATCATTATCGGTTACGGCTCCAATACCTTGAGAAAGGATAATGACATCGTCTGAAAGTGAGGCTTTGAGGGCTTCGAGAGTACCTTCAACATCTGCCTTGAGAACTATTTTAAGTTTGGGAGTGTCGGAGATAGTGGGTGAAATTGTTTGATTTTCGACTTTAGAAAGTAATGGAGTACTTTCTGTTTTTTGGGAAGAGATAATTGACCCAACTGAAGGCACTTCTTCAAAGCCAAGGATTTCTAGCGGGTCGCCGGGGAGAGCAATATTAATTTTTTGGCCGTCGGTGCCAGTCATAGCTTTAATCCGGCAGACAATGTTGCCGGCGTAAATAGTATCTCCGACGGTCATTTTTCCTGTTTTAACGATGACTGAAGCGATTGGACCGCAGGACTTATCGAGGCGAGATTCGTAAATGAAAGCGGAAAGTGGCGAAGTGGCTCCGTCGGTTAGCTCCATAACATCGGCGTGAAGTAAAATTGATTCGAGCAATTTATCAACTCCCTGGCCGGTTTTGGCTGAAACAGGAATTAAGGCGACTTGGCCACCATATTCTTCAGGAGTTAGCCCGGCTTCAACCAATTGGCCCTTAATTTTTTCCGGCTGGCTATTTTCAAGATCAATTTTGTTCATGGCAACAATGACAGGGACGCCGGCTTTAGTGATCTCTTTTATACACTCCTTTGTTTGAGCCATAACACCGTCGACGGCAGAAATTACCAAAACAACCAGATCAGTGGTTTGAGCACCGCGAACACGCATTTGGCAGAAGGCTGCATGGCCGGGAGTGTCGATAAAGGTAATAGAACGAGGACTGCCGGAAGTGGACTTGACTTGGGTTTTGTAAGCAGAGATATGTTGGGTAATGCCGCCAAATTCTCGTTTAGTAACGTTGGCACTGCGAATTCGGTCTAAAAGGCTAGTTTTGCCATGGTCAATGTGGCCCATAACGGCGACAATAGGCGGACGAAATTGGTCGGTTTTGACTTGATTGGGCATATTCGTATTTACGTCATTGCGAGGAATTCTAATTTACGACGAAGCAATGACGTTTAGGTTTTTTCGGCTTGAACTTTGATTTCAACTCCGGCTAAAATTCCAGCTAAATGGACGTTGTCACCACCGGAACCAATAGCCAAGGCTAATTGATTTTCAGGAACGGTGACAAAAGCAGTTCCGTTTTCGACAGAAACAACCTTAACACCTTCAGCCGGTGATAAGGCCTGGGCAATAAATTGAGACAGATTTTTGGAGAATTGAATAACATCAACCTTCTCTTCATGGGAAAGTTCGCCAAGAATTGACTGAACGCGGGAGCCTTTTTGACCAATACAGGAACCAATTGGGTCGATCCCGGCTTCCTTGGAAGAGACAGCAACTTTAGTTCTGACGCCGGCGTTGCGGGCAATTTTTTCAACAATAACGGAACGATTGCCAACTTCGGGAACTTCCCTAGCAAAGAGCTGTTTTATAAATTCGGGGTCACGGCGGGAAAGAATAATATCGCTTCGGCCACTTTCGTCTTTAATAATATCCTTAATAAGGAAGAGTTTTTTATCGCCAACGGCCAAGTCTTCAGCTTTAACCTGTTCTTCACGGGGGCAAATGGCCTCAATTCGACCGACGCCAACAGTTTGTTTGAATCCGTCAATTTTGAGAATGGTGCCAGAAATCAGGGCGCCAATTTTCTTTCGATATTCAGTTAAAATGGTTTCTTTTTCGGCCTCATGAATGCTTTGATCAATAACTTGTTTGGCAGTCTGGGCAGCGATGCGACCAAAGCCGGGAGGAGTAACATCTTTTCTTTTGTCGTCGTCGACTTCAACTATCTTAAAAGACCCTGTTTCCGGGGAGAGTTCGGCTTCAAATTTAGTTTCTTCATCAATAATTGTTCCGTGTTCTTTTTGGTCACGCTTGTAAGCAGAAATTAGGCCAAGCTCGATGGAATCCAAAATTAACTGAACATCAATGTTTCTTTCGCCGGCAATTTGAGCAACGGCGGCGGCAAACTCGGTTTTAGGTAATTTTTTTAAATCCATATTTTGTTGAGCAACAAAAATGGGGACGATTCCGCCCCCATTCCGCCGCTTCAGATTAAATTCTTAGATAGGAGGATTATAACACCGCCAGAGCTTTAAAACTACAAAGCCAATTCCTTGAGTAAATCTTTTTGCCGAGAATTCAAACGGGTGGGGATGGTAACGAGAAGACGGATATAGAGATCGCCAACACCATAGCCGTTAACATCCCGAATCCCTTGCCCTTTAAGGCGAATAAGAGTGTGGGGTTGAGTGCCGGGTTTAACCCGAACTTTGAGGGGACCAGAAAGGGTGGGAACTTCAATGTCGGCGCCAAGAGTGGCGGTCCCAAAACTGATTTCTTGATTAACAAAAACATCGTTGCCGTCGCGCTTAAAAATTTTATCAGGGAGAACATTAATATAAAGAATAAAGTCGGAAAACTTAATTCTTTGACCATCATCAACGCCGGCAGGGATTTTAATACTTTTAGTTTTACCGTCGATACTAACCTCTTTTTGACAACCTTTAGCGGCATCTAAAAAAGAAATATCAACCCGATAGGTGGCCAATTGCTGTTGGCGCCGGCCACCGTTGAAGTTACCACCACCGCCAAAAAATTGCTCAAAAATATCAAAGGGATTACTAAAACCACCAAAGTCAAAATCGGCATTGCCAAAAGGGCTACCACCGCCACTACTCCAGGTGTAGGAGAAGGGGCCGTTTTGGTCGGTATAAGTGTGGCCACCAAATCCGCCAGAGCTTGGGTCAAAAGCAGCGTGGCCGAATTGATCGTAGGCACCCTTCTTTTGATCGTTACTTAAAACTTCATAGGCCTCGTTGATTTCTTTAAATTTTTCCTCAGCGTCGGGCGATTTATTGCGGTCAGGGTGCCACTCGAGGGCTTTTTTGCGATAGGCGCTTTTAATATCCTCTTTCGAGGCCGATTTAGTTACTCCCAAAACATCATAAAAATCGGGTTTCATTATTTGACGATTTCGCCTTCTTCGGCGTCCTTTTTATCCTCGGGCTTTTTGTCGTCCGATTTTGACTCTTCAGTGGAGCCTGCTGAAGGCCCGGTTTGACCGGGCTGGGAATAAACCGCTTGGCCGACGGTTTGAAGAATTTGACCTAATTCTTCACTGAATTTGTCCATTTCGTCTTTTTTGACGTCAGTTTTAGTAAGTAATTCCCGGCCGGCTTTAAGTTTCTCCTCGATTTTGTCTTTGTCTTCTGGCTTGACCTTATCGGCAAAATCTTTAAGAGTTTTTTCGCCGGAGAAAATAGTTGCATCAAGTTTGTTGCGACTTTCAGCTAGGCCACGTTTTTCTTCATCGTCCCGAGCGTGAGCCTCGGCATCTTTTTTCATCCTCTCGACTTCTTCTTCGGAAAGATTGGTGGCATTTTGAATAGTAATTTTTTGTTCTTTACTAGTTCCCTTGTCTTTAGCGGAAACAGAAAGGATTCCATTACTATCAATGTCAAAAGTTACCTCAATTTGGGGTGTACCACGAGCCGCGGGAGCAATGCCATCAAGAATAAAACGGCCGAGAGATTTGTTGTCGGCACTCATGGGACGTTCCCCCTGAAGAACGTTTATCTCTACTTGGGGCTGATTATCAGAATAAGTAGTGAAGACTTGCGATTTTTTGGTGGGAACGGTGGTATTACGGTCGATAAGAGGTGTTCTAACCCCACCGGCGGTTTCAATACCTAATGTTAGTGGGGTAACGTCGAGCAAGACAATATCTTTAACTTCGCCAGTTAAGACTGCCCCTTGAACAGCGGCGCCAATAGCAACAACCTCATCTGGGTTAACAGTGGTGTCAAGATCTTTGCCAAAAAAGTTTTTGACGACCTCGAGAACCTTGGGCATGCGGGTCATTCCCCCAACCATAACAATATCACTGATGTCTGATTTAGAAACACCGGCGTCTTTAAGGCATTTCTCAACCGGAGTAATGGTCTTTTGAATCAAGTCGTCAACCAACTTTTCCATTTCCGAACGAGTCAACTTGACCGTTAAGTGAAGTGGCTGTCCATCTTTTTGGGTAATAAAGGGCAAATTGATTTCAGTCTCGGCAGTGCTACTTAACTCAATTTTGGCTTTCTCGGCGGCTTCACGAATACGCTGGAGAGCTTGAGGATCTTTACTTAAATCAACACCGTGCTCTTTTTGAAAATTATCGAGAAGCCAGGAAGAGATTCTTTGATCAAAGTCGTCGCCACCCAAGAAAGTATCACCATTGGTAGCCTTGACTTCAAAGATGCCATCACCGATTTCAAGAATAGAAATATCAAAAGTGCCTCCACCAAGATCATAAACAGCCACAATACCTTTCTTTTTCTTGTCGAGGCCATAGGCCAGAGCGGCGGCGGTGGGCTCGTTGACAATTCTTTCTACTTTAAGACCAGCAATTTCGCCAGCTTGTTTGGTGGCTTGGCGTTGGGAATCATCAAAGTAAGCCGGAACAGTAATAACAGCACTATCAACTCTTTCACCAAGATATTTTTCAGCATCGGCTTTGGCTTTTTGAAGAATCATGGCGGAAATTTCTTGAGGAGTGTAAATCTTACCGCCAATCTCAACAACGGCGGTTTTGTCCTTACCGGAAACAATTTTATAGGAAGCGATTTTTTTGGTTTTTTCGACTTCCGGATCGTCAAAACGGCGACCCATCAGGCGTTTTATACTAAAGATAGTATTTTGAGAATTAAGCACCATTTGCCGTTTGGCCAGGTCTCCGACGAGTTTTTTGATCGGCTCGACAACTGAAGGGATGGTGTTACGACCTTCAGAACTTAAAATAACTTTTGGAACGCCGCCTTCCATAACAGCGACACAGGAGTTGGTGGTACCTAAATCGATACCAATTATTTTGTTAGACATACTTGTTTAATTAATTTAATAACCAATAACCAAAAAACAATTTCCAAACAATTTCCAATTTTTCAAATTACAATGACCAAACTGTTTGAAATATTGAATATTGGTCATTGGGTATTGTTTGGAGTACTTGTAATTTGGTCATTGGTGATTGGAGTTGTTGGCTTCTTACCAACAACGACCTGGGCTGGGCGGAGGCAGTGGCCATTGAGAAGATAGCCCCGTTTATTAACTTTAATAACTTCATTTTCGGGCCCAGAAGCAGTGGCGATACACTCCATATTTTCGGCATTAAATGGCTCGTTAATGGCTTTAATTTCAGTCAAGCCTTCGGAGACAAGAACGGTAGCAAATTTATCGATGGCAATTTTAAGGCCGGGATCTTTTAAGTGGTCGAAGGCCAAATAAAGATCGTCGAGGATATCGATCATTTTACTAATGATGGCCGTAGCTGTCAGGGTAACAAAGAGCTGACGTTGGGACTCAATTCTTTTTTCGAGGTTGGCATAATCAGCCAACGATCTCTTTAGTTTTTCGGTTAATTCTTGATTTTGTAATTTAAGGTTGGCCATAATGGATTTAACTGGTAATAGTGCAAATTAATTCAGCAAAATAATCAACGACCGGGATTATTCGCTGATAATGTACCCTGGCCGGGCCAACAACGCCAAGAATTCCCCGATGAGGCCCCGATTGATAAGTTTGATAAACAAAACCACAGGGCTCAAGGTGTTCAACTCCCAGATCTTCGCCGATAAGAAGATGGATTAACTTCTCCTGGGCAATATCATCAGCAACCGTCGATTTATTGACAATGTCATACCAAAAGGAAGAATTATCAATAAGCGAGAGAACGGTTTTGGTGACATCGATATTATAAAATTCCGGCTGTTCTAAAAGATTAGAGGCGCCGAAACTGTAGATTTGACCTTGATCGATAGTGGCAATGGCCAGAGACCGTGTTCGGCTGGCTAATTCACGGGTAGTTTCCTGAAGAAGACGATCAAATTCATTGCGATAGTCCCAGACTTTTTCTTTAACACCGATTTCTTCGGAAACCTGAAGCGATTTAGGAGTCATCAGGTTACGAACATAGTATTTAAGACCAATTGAAGTTGGGCACCGGCCGGAAGAAGAGTGACTTTTTTTAAGGTAGCCAAGTTCGGTCAAAGAGGCCATTTCGTTACGAATAGTGGCTGAGGAAACACCGAGATTAAATTTTTTCTCAAGGTTTTCTGAGCCGACGGCTTCGGCGGTGTTGATGAATTCCTCAACAACACATTTTAAAATTTTTATTTGGCGCTGGGTTAAATCCGGCATATTAGCAATATGATAAGCCGACTGCTAAAGAGTGTCAAGGTAGCAAACTTGGTTCAGAAAGATTTTGGACTTTGTTGAGTTTGCCAACGATGTTACGGGATTTAGAAGATGCCGAATCAATGGCAGTACTGGCTTCGTGAAGCTTCTTTTGGGTTTTGTCCAGAAGTTCACCAAAGGTGCCAAATTCTTTACGAATAGATCCCAAAACTGCCCAAACTTCGGAAGATCTTTTTTCCACCGTTAGAACCCGGAAGCCCATTTGGAGACTATTAAGCAAGGCAGTGATAGTGTTGGGGCCGGCGACAGTCACCCGATACTGGCGTTGGATAAAATCGATTAGAGACTGATTCTGAGTCACTTCGGCGTAAAGACCTTCAAGAGGTAAATAAAGAATGGCGAAATCAGTGGTGTGGGGTGGGTCGATGTATTTTTCAAAGATATATTTGGCTTCGCCCTTAACCCTATTTTCGAGAGCCTTGGCAACAACTTCAATTTGGGAAATATCGGCTGATTTTTGAATTTCTAGGAGGCGCTGATAGTCCTCAAGAGGGAATTTGGAATCGATTGGCAGCCAACATTGTTTTTCTCTATCGTCTTTGCCGGGGAGTTTGATGGCAAATTCAACCCGGTCATTACTGCCCGGTTTAACGGCAACGTTTTTGTCGTATTGTTCAGAAATTAAAATTTGTTCAAGTAGACTGCCAAGTTGGACTTCGCCCCAAGTTCCCCGAGTTTTAATATTGGTTAAGACGTTTCGAAGAGTATCAACACCAGTGGTTAAAGATTTAATTTCACCTAAGTTCTTGTAAACAGCCTCAAGTTGAAGACTAACTTGTTTGAAAGATTCACCCAGTCTTTTTTCGAGAGTGTTTTGGAGTTTTTCATCAACAGTTAGCCTCATCTTTTCCAGGCTTTCGGAATTATCTTTTTGAATAAGTTCGAGACGTTTTTCGATAGATTCCCGAACTTGGTTAAGGTTTTGGGTGATACCGAGAATTAATTGATCAAGTTTTTGAGAAAAATTATTAAAAGAAGCTCCTAACTCCTGGCGGTTTAAAGAAAATTCTTCTTTAATATTTTTTTCTAAGCGGTCGCCTGATTCAGTAATTTTCTTTTGAATTTCTTCGGAATTATTGGCCTGTTTTCTAGTAAAAATCACTGCCAAAACAGCAATGTTTAGAATAAGGGAAATGATGGTTAGGGTGAGGAGCATAGTATATTATTTTATAAACTTTTTGACTTCTTGGTGGTCGCCGACAAAAACTAAAATTACTTGTTTTTCGGCATGAACAAGATAAAAAATACAGCGATAGCTCAAGTTTATACGAAACTCGCCAACTTCGTCGACTTGGTTAACTTTAAGGAACTTTTGGCTAACATTTAATTTCTTGATGTTAAGACTTGGGTATTTTGGATCGTTTGATAATAATTTAAGCTTTTGATCAAAACTCTTTTTTAAACCCTTGGGGATATTCTTGGCAAAGGACCTAGAAAATGATTTGTCAAAAAATACGCCGTAACTGGAATCAAAATTCATAGGGAATGAGATTTTTTCTATTTACTAGCGGCAGTTTGTTTTCATCAATAGAGAGAGAATCACCATTATCATCAAAAAAAGTTTCGAGGGAAGAAAGTTTCTTGTCGATTATTTGCCCCATTTTTTTGCCGTTACCGGTGGTAATACGGTAAGAATCGGTGGCATGGGACAGAGTAACTAGTTCGCTCTCACTAAGACTGGAATATTTTTCGATCAATGGATCAATGACTTGACCAACTTCTTTGGAGAGATTAATGGCTGGAGTTGAAGTTAGATGAACAAAATTACCGTCAATTTTAATTAACCCCCGCTTCTCCATGTTAGCCAACAATGATTTATAGTCGTGAATAACCGGACCGTAATTAATACCGGCGTAAGAGGCCGAAGATAGGTCTTGACCAGTTTTAAAACGGTAGCCAAACTCAACAAAAAAGGCAATTTTATTAAGCTTTAATTTGCCGCTTTGTTTAGGTTCGAGACGAGCAAGTAAATAAAGGAGATAATCCGATGGGGAGAATTTGAATTTTGTAGTCATGGTTACATGGCGATTTAATTATACTACTTAAACCACTTGCCCTCGAGGGAGTGTAGATGATCGGGGTCGGGGCAGGCGGGATTAATGGGAAACTCTAGGGCAGTTATTTTAGCGTAGGTGTCGGCAATAAGATTAGTGAGGTTTAACTCGTCTTCGGGTGTAATTTTAAAACTGGGACGGACAAATTGATCACGGCTATTTTTTTGAATAAAATCAATAGTACCGGTAAGATGGGTATACTTAAAGCTTTTACTTTGGTCAACTAATAATTTATAAAAGACTAATTGGCGAAAGTAACTGCCATCGGGCCTTAGATCTTTGGATTTAGTGTCGGGATTGCCGGTTTTAAAATCAACAAGGTTAATTAGGCTGTCTGGCAATATCTCTATCTTATCTATTTTGCCAGTGATGGGAATGTTTTTAAGCTGAATATTGTAGCTCCTAAAATCTTTCTCACTAAAGCAGTTGGTGGAAAATTCTCTTTGATAGTGGTTATAGTAATCGGTAAGATGAAGTTTGCCGGTAACCAACAAATCATCATAGTCTTGTTTGACTAAATTTTCCCGGTAAAGATTTTTTTGAAAAACGGCTAAAAATTGATCAAGATCAATAAGTTGGCCTGTATTTTTGTAAACAGAAAAAAGATAAGCCAAGCTTCCATGAACACTAGTACCAAAAGAGAGGGGTTTAGATTTGGCCTTGGGAATTTTTAAGATAGTGTTGAAAAAAAAGCAGAGGGGGCATTTAAGGTAAGAGTTGAGGTGGGTAATATTGAAGCGATATTTTTGACTAAAGTAAGTAATTAAATAACCGGCGATATCAGGCTTGAGCGAGGTCAATGGCTTTAGGGTAAATTGGTTTTGGAGAGCCAGTTCTTCAACTTTTACGTCGGCTGATTTTATATCAAGTAGACTTTTGTCGATTTCACTTAAAAAACGGCTTTGGGGTTGCTCTCGGCCATCGGGGGTTTTGGTGGTGGAAGAAATATAAATCTGGTCTTTGGCCCGAGTGAGAGCGACGTAGAAAAGACGGCGATTTTCCTCAAGTTCTTCATCATAAAGGGCTTCGGTGACTCCGGTTTCAATGATGCCGAGGGGGAGTTTGAGGAGATTTCTACCCCGTGATTCTTCCCAGTGGGAGGCGAGAGTTTTGATCAAAAAAACGTGTTCGAATTCGAGACCTTTGGCCTTATGAACAGTTAAAAGATGAATCGATTTGGATGAATCTGACAAAAGCGGAGGAGAAACAAGAGAAATATTTTCTGATTGAAAAATAGTAAGGCGAGCAACAATATCACCAAAGTTTAGATCGGAGTTGTTTTTAAACTCGGAGTAAAGCCGATCAAGTTGTTTTAAGAGATTTAGGTTTTGTTTTTTAAGGACTGATTTAACAAAACCAAATCGGCGGATAATTCGATTAAAATTTTCTTGTGATGAAAAATTATTTAGACGAAGATGGGCCTTTTTTATATTTATAAATAATTTGGTCTTTTTTAGGAGTTTGTTTTTAAAGATACGGTAAACTTTTTTGTTTGAGTAGCCAATAAAATCAAAACACAGAACCCGACCCAAGAGATCTTGACTGTCGGGATTAATAACAAGACGAAAAAGATCGATAAGCTGGTTAATTTCGAGAGTGTTAAAGATATTAGCGCCAAAATCTTTTTGAAAATAGATTTCGTTTTGAGTCAGAACAGGAATCAGATCATCAAAGTCTTTATTGTTTCGAGCTAAAATAGCGATTTGATTAGGAAGAGTGCCGGAGGTGATTAAATCTTTGATGGTCGAGATGATCCAAAAATTCTCTTCAGTGGCCGAGCCAGCCGTGAAAAGATTAATTGGATCGGGGTCAAAACCACGGGTGGGGACGAGAGTCTTGGCAATCCTATTTTGATTAAAATTAATTAATTGTTGGCTGGCATTGATGATTGAGTGATGACTACGATAATTATTTTTTAAGACAATATTCTGTGGAGAAAAATCTTGGGAAAACCGTTGAACATTTTCAACAGAGGCGCCCTGAAAACGAAAAATTGACTGATCGTCATCGCCAACAACAAAAATATTGGGTTGTGATTGATGGCTGGTGAGGAGACGAATAATTTGATTTTGAGCAGAGTTGGTGTCTTGATATTCATCAACCAAAATGTACTGATATCTTTCTTGATATTGAGACAAAAGAGTGGGATTTTGGGAAAAAGAATTAATGACTTCAAGAATGAGATCATCAAAATCAAAACGGCGACGGACTAAAAGTTCCTGTTGGTACTGGGGGTAAAGAGAAACCAGTTCCAGTTGTTTTGGATAATTTTTTTGGCAGTCGTCACAAAAGGCGATAAAGGCTGATTTCATTAATTTTGGATTTATTAGATCCTTAAGAATGGCCGATATTTTAACCCGGTAGGCAGAGTTCAGATCGGGTATTTTAATAATTTGCTCAAAAATATCGGTGATTTGGGAATAGTTTTTTGGGTAGGCAGTGATTGATTTTAGTTGTTGATAAAAAGAAAAGGTTAAATCAAGAAAGTTTTTAGCCTGATTAACCAAAAGAGATAAGCTTTCTTTGGAAATATTTTCTTTTTTAAGGCTACTAATGGCAGAAATAATTTGTTCTTGATAATAGTAGGTATCAACCGGACTTTTGAGAGGGCTTTGAGGAGGAAGAGAGTCAATTAAGTGGCGGATAATTTGGATTTGTTCGATTTTGTCCAAAGGCTGGCTGTCAAACTGAAATCTAATGAAAAACTCGGGGTTGGACTTAATAATGGAAAAACAAAGTGAGTGAAAGGTACCAATTTTGACCGAATGGGCGGTGGAACCAATAATTGACAGAAGCCGAGAACGCATATTTTGAGCGGCATTATCGGTAAAAGTTAAACAAAGGATAGAACTAGGATCGACTTGGGTTTCCAGTAAAATTTTGGCGACTCTTAGGGCAATAGTTTGAGTTTTGCCGGTGCCGGCTCCAGCAAACACCATTACTGGCCCTTCGATAGTGTCAACGGCCAGTTTTTGCTCAGGGTTGAGAGAGTTGTATAAATTTAAAAAATTTGTTTTGTCCATGGATTAATTTATAGTGGGCAGTGATATGTCCAGACGAGATTGCTTCGCTACGCTCGCAATGACGTGGTTGTTTTACCTATTTTACAAGACAGGGGGCGCCGGGTTGAGGAGATGAAGGATGGCCGTGCATGGCCCAATAGCCATTACTACATACCCAAGTGTCTTCCGGAGTCATGACGCGGGCAAAAGAAACGAAGAGGATTATGAAAGCAATGATAAGGATAACTGGCCTCATGGGCCTCATAAGTATAACAGAATAAACATTAGATAAGTAGTTTTTCGAGGATTTGGCGGGCGAGGGCGGGATTGGCGGAACCAGCGGAAAGTTTCATAAGTTGACCAACTAAAAAGCCGATAGAATTGGGATTCTTTTTGTAGTCGTCGATGGCTTTAGGATTATCGGCTAAAACCTTTTTGGCTAAGTCTTCGATTTTGCCAGTATCAGAGACTTGAAAAAGATTTTGGTCTTTGGCTAAACTCAAGGGATCAGTGCCAGACTGATAGGAATCAATAATTAGTTGTTTGATGGCAGTTGAGGATAATTCGCTTTTGTGATCAAAAAGATTTTTAAAGTGGATGGGATTAATTTTTCCAATATCAATGGAAATAGTTTTTAATGGTCCGATCATTAAATTGGTAACAAATTTAGCAAATTGAGGGTCAGTAGATTTATCTATGGCTTTTTCAAATGAGGAGGAAAAATCCGAATCTTCGGCCAAAAGACTGGCGTCGTAGTCGGAAAGGCCAAGTGATTTATATTTGGCAATTTTTTCTTGGGGAAGCTCGGGGATGACGGAGCGAATGGCTTCGATATCTTCGTTGGTGAATTCAAAAGGAGGAATGTCGGGCTCGGGGAAATAACGATAGTCGGCACTTCCCTCTTTTTCCCGCTGTAAAAAAGTTTGGTTTTTATCGGCATCCCAGCCGCGAGTAGTCTTATTACTAGAATTTTTGGTGATGCCGGTTTGTTGCCAGTCTTGATACTGGCGGTCGATTTCGAATTGAATGGCGGTCATGACGCCGGTTAGCGAAGCGACGTTTTTGATTTCGGCTAGGGGTGTATAAACAGTCTCTTCCCCTGTCTCAATTTTGAGGTTAACAGTGGGTTCGCAACGCATACTGCCTTTTTCAATATCAGCATCGGAAATGCTCAAATAACGAATTATTTGCTGAATTTTGTTTAAGTATTTTTTGGCCATTTGAGGGCTTTCGATATCCGGCTCGGAAACAATTTCAACTAGGGGTACACCGGAGCGATTGTAATCGAGAAGAGTTAGATCGTTAAGATGAACAGATTTACCAGTGTCCTCCTCCATGTGGACACGATTGATGCGAATGAGGTGGCCATCAATATCGATTTGACCGCCAATAGTAAATGGTTTTTGATATTGGCTAATTTGGTAGCCCTTGGGAAGATCGGGGTAAAAATAATTTTTGCGCTCAAAAAAAGACTGTTTGTTGACCGAACAGCCTAATGATAGCCCAAGTTTTAAGCACCAGTCGATAGCAGTTTTGTTGGGGACGGGCAGGGCGCCGGGGAGGCCAAGGCAGACGGGACAGGTGTGAGTGTTGGGGTCAACATGAAAGTGGTCGGCATTACAGTCGCAAAACATTTTGGATTTGGTTTTGAGTTCGACGTGGACTTCAAGACCGATGATGGGAGTAATAACCATAATTTAATTTTTAATTTGAAATTTTTAATTTTTAAACAATTTTTAATGACTTAATTGTCTGTAAGTGATCGGTAACATGTTGGATCCAGATTGAAAGATATTTTTGTGGAGTACGACTTTTTTTCTCTGGAAATAGCGGTTTGTCCCAATAAATTTTATCCAAATTTCTTAATTTGTTAATTAGTTTTTGACTGGTCTGTTGATAGGTTTTAATCACATTTTGATAACTATCGTTTTTGAACTTGGCGGTAGAATTTTTATTAAGATTAGGGATAGTAACCCAAATAGATTTTTCAATTTTATTATTGATTAGGTTGTCTAATTCTTCAATAAAATGTTCATCCCAGCCAACAAGATGGGCAATGACATCTTTCAAACTCCACTTATCGAATATAATTTCCTCTCTTTTGGCGGCAGGAAAAGAGGAGATGGTTTCAAAAAAATCTTTTGAGGCGGATTGGAACTGGCTGATTCGGTCGGTCATAATTTAGGGGATTTCAGATGGTAATCGGTGAGGTTTTGGAACTGGTGGCCGAGGGAGAAGAGTTGAGATTCGGCAAAGTAATTGCCAATAAGCTGGAAGCCAACAGGAAGGTTTTGGGCAGTGAAACCGCCTGGAAGAGCGAGGGAGGGAAGGCCGGCGACATTAATACAGACAGTGTAAACATCGGCCAAATACATTTGAAGTGGATCGTTGGCTTTTTGGCCAATAGGCCAAGCGGGGGTGGGAGAAACGGGCGCCAGGATAACATCAACTTTTTCAAAAGCTTTTGAAAATTCCTGTTGAATTAAGTGCCTGACTTTCCAGGCTTGAGTGTAATAAGCATCGTAATAACCCGCAGAAAGGGCGTAGGTGCCAATAATAATCCGGCGCTTCATTTCCGGCTCCATAAATTCACCACGAGTGGAGAGATAATATTCAAGAAGGTTGGTTTGATCACGTTTTGATTGGCCGAAACGAAGGCCGTCGTAGCGGGCCATGTTAGAAGAAATTTCGCAAGGAACTAAAACATAATAGACATCAATACCAAGACCAGTACTGGGAAGACTAATATCGATAATTTGGGCGCCTTGAGCTTTAAGAGCTTCGACATTGTTTAGAACAATTTTTTTGACTTCGGGATCAAGGCTACCTTCAAAATATTCCTTAGGTAGGCCAATTTTTAGGCCAGTAAATTTTGATTGGTTTAGGAGGTTTAAATAATCGGGAACTGACTCTAGACTCGAAGTGGCGTCGAACTGATCGTGGCCGGCCATAATGCCAGTAATTAAAGCGGCGTCCTGACTAGTTCTAGTAAAGGTGCCAGGGCAATCAAAAGAAGAGGCCATAGCAGTAATACCATAGCGGGAATTTCGGCCGTAGGTTGTCTTAATGCCAGTAAGACCACAAAGAGAAGCTGGTTGGCGGATAGAACCGCCAGTGTCGGTACCAAGAGCGAAAGTGCAAAAACCGGCAGAAAGGGCGGCAGCCGAACCACCACTAGAACCACCGGGGACTAGATCCAAATTCCAGGGATTGTGTGAAGTGAAAAAACCGCTATTTTCAGTACTGGCGCCAAAAGCAAAAGTGTCGGTGTTGGTTTTGCCAATTAAAATAGCATCTTCGTCAATCAGATGCTGATAAACAGTCGAGGAATATTGAGGAATGAAACCCTTTAAAACTTGAGAACCAGCGGTGGTTTCGACACCTTGAGTCAAATAAATATCTTTAACGGCCATGACAGCGCCGGCGAGTTTACCAAGGGGTTTGCCGGTGGCGATTTTAGTGTCAATCTCCTTGGCTTTATTGAGGGCAACTTCTTTTGTGACAGTAATAAAAGCTTTAACTTGAGGGTCAAATTTTTCAATTCTGTCTAAATATTTTTGGGTTAATTCGAGACAACTAATTTGTTTGCTAACCAAGAGGTCACGGATTTCTAAAATAGTTAATAAATTTAAATCGAGGGTCATTTGTCGATGGTTTGGGGAACAATAAAATAGCCGTTTTGTGAGTTTGCCTGACCCAAGGCTTTATCTTGGGGTAATGACTCTTTGATTTCGTCGGGGCGAAGAACATTTTTAGTCTTGCCGATTTGAAAAGTGGGAACAATTTGACTAACGTCGACTTGAGACAGATGGCCGATATGTTCCAAAATAGGCAGTAATTGAGAAGTGTAAAGTTCTTTTTCTTCGGGAGTTAATTTGAGCCGGGCCAATTTGGCCACGTGGTCGATATCAATTTGGGGTGTTTGACTGTTATCCATCTTTGGGTTGATTATAACAACCTAATTTCCAGACTTGAACAGTCTAGCTTTGAGGCGGAGGAGTTGCCAGCGGTATTTGTCAATTAAGTTATAAAGTTTATAAAGTTGCAAGTTTATCAAGAGATCGTAAGTACCGACGAATTGGACTAGGTCGCCGCCATAGCCTTGTTTGAAACGATGAAAGCCGTAACCATTGTCTATTTCCTTGGCATCGGGGCCAAGACAACCCCACATATCAAAAGATTTGAGTTTTAGAGATTTACCCAGTTTGATTACTTCCCACATCAAAAGAGTGGGGGCCATGACTTCGCGGTTGGTGTCTAGTGAAGCGCCGTATGGGTAAAAAAGGCGGTCTTTTTCAATAAAAAGCATGAATGAGGCAAGGGGTTGGTTTTGATAACTGGCAGTCATTATTCGAACTTTACCGGTGTTTTTTAATAGTTGCCAAAGTTTTTGATGATAAGAACGAGTATGGAGATAAAAACCCTGGCGCTTGGTGGTGTCGAAAAGTAGGTCTAAATAAACTTTAAAACCAGCGTCGGTGGTGGTGTCTTCAACTTTAACGTTGTAACGATTGGCGATACGAATGTTTAACGGGTTTTGGGGTGCATGATAGCGAGAAGTTCGTCTTCGGTTTTAGTGAGATCAACGATAAAAGAATAAGGGTAAAAAGCAACTTTGGGAGAAACAACAAGGTTCTCGAAACCATAGCCAGTTTTACCAATAACATCGGGCTCAAATTTAACAAAAATAGCGTTTTCGTCGAGGGCGATTTTTTGAATATTGGTAATAGTCTCCTGCGTAATCTCCGGACCACGGAGAACGGTGCCGATAGAAAAGTTAGTGTGAGGAATTTTGTGGAAGGAAACGGAGTAGGCCGAGACCATTTTGGCTTTATCAAAAACTCCAAGGCGATAAACCTTGTGGCCCTGGCTTGTTTGAAAATCACCCCATTCCCAGGTTTGAACTGGATGGCGAACTAGGTCGTTGTATTGCTTTTTTTCTTCGGTATAGAGAATTCTGGTAATCATGACTTAGTATATATCAGGATCGTAGATGAAATCGGAATCTGACCCTGGTTTTTGGGAACGGAGGTCGTGGATGATTTGGGTAGATTCGCGAAGTTCGGTTAAATCTGTGGGGATTTCATGGAGAAAACGAGAAGGTTCGTTTAGAGAACTTTTACCATAAAATAGGCGACGAGTGGCATAAGTTAAACATAAAAATTCTTTGGCCCGAGTAATGCCAACATAACAAAGACGACGTTCTTCTTCGATATCGTCATCAATTAGACTTCGAGAGTGGGGCAAAATCCCCTCTTCAAGTCCGACAATAAAGACGGCTTCAAATTCCAAACCCTTACTACTGTGCAAAGTCATTAGCCGGACGCCTTGTCTTTTTTCTTTGGAGCGGTTTTTTTCTTGAAGAGAATATTCCTGTTGAACCAGAGCAATGTTTTCTAGAAAATCGGCAAGTTTGGGGAAAGAAGTGGCCACCGATTTTAGTTCTTTAATATTTTCTAAACGACGTTGATCATCTTCATCACTAGGGTCAAATTTATTTAAATAGCCGGAATTGGTTAAAACTGATTCTAAGACATCAATTGATTTTGATTTAGGAGAAAAGTTACCGAGATTAGAAACAAAAAGGGTTTTGAGTTTTTTGCCCAAGGCTTTTTCGATCCGGCCTTCCGACAATTTGTCTTCAGGATTAAAGATAAAACGGAGCATGGCGACTAGATCTTTGATTTCAGCTCGGTCGTAAAAGCGTAGACCGCCAACAAGAACATAAGGGATCTCGGCTTTAAGAAAGGCTTCTTCGATTACCCGTGATTGAGCATTGGTGCGATAAAGAACGGCAATATCGGAAAAAGCGAGATGGTAATTCATAACCAGAGTATTGATTTCATTCCCTACAAAACTGGCTTCATCGAGCTCCGAGGCGGCGGAAAAAACATGAATCAACCGGCTGTCTGGTTTGGTGGCCTTGAGGCTTAAAACTGGGTGAGAAGTATTTTTAGCAATAACGGCATTGGCGGCGGAAAGAATGGTTTGAGTAGAGCGATAATTTTGCTCGAGATTAATGATGGTGGTTTTGGGAAAGTCGTCTTTAAGACGCATAAGATTTCTAAAGTCGGCCCCACGCCAGCCATAAATAGATTGGGCGGCATCGCCGACAGCGGTAATTTCTCCTGAGTCAGAGGCTAAAAGGCGGGTTAAGGCATACTGAATCTGGTTGGTGTCCTGATATTCGTCAACTAAAATATGGGTATGTTTAAGATTAACTTTTGCCAACACCTCTTTATTTTCAGACAAAAGTTTGACGGTGTAAAAAAGAAGATCGGAAAAATCGAGGGCACGGTATTTGGTCAGTCGTTCTTGATAACCTTTATAAATTTTGGCGGCGTATTCTTCCCAAAAGCCGTGGGCTTTGGCCTGGGAATCGGCGGGAGTCATAAACTGATCTTTGGCCGATTCAATAAAATATAAAACCGAGGAGGGTTTAAATTCTTTGGGAGTGAGATTAAGGTCGGAAAGGCAGGTGCGAATGATGTTTTCCTGATCGTCGGCGTCGTAGATAACAAAGTCGCGGGAAAGGCCGATTTCGGGGCCATAACGACGCAAGATGCTAACAGAAAAGGAATGGAAGGTGCCGGCGAATAAGTTCCTAGTTCCTAGATCCTGGATACTAGGAATCAGTTTAGACATGCGAGCTTTCATTTCGCCGGCGGCTTTGTTGGTGAAAGTTAAGAGTAAAATTTCCTCGGGTTTGGCAATTTTTTCTTGGATGAAATAGGCGGCACGGTGGGTTAAAACTTTAGTTTTGCCCGAGCCGGCTCCAGCCAAGATTAAAAGCGGGCTACCCTGATGAGTAACCGCCTGACGTTGATTGGGGTTGAGGTCGGAGAGAATGTCCACAGGGTTAATTTACAATTTCCGACCAGCAATTGACAGAACTTGTTTGTCTGATGATATAATATTTTACATATGGTAAAAAAGTTCGGTGGTTATGGAAACCAAGCTAGAATGGTTGTTCTCATCCTGTCTGCAATCTTGGGTGTTGTGGGTTCCATATTTTCTTTTATTGGCGGTAACACATTTAATGGAATGATGAGGGGAGTATTTGCTGTTTTTGTGGGCTACCAGGTGTGGCAACATGTTCATAGATAAAATAGCGTTTCTGGAGAAGTTTTTTGTTCAATTGAGGTTGGTTAGAGTTTGTAAATTCTAGTATTGCCGGATTGGAAAATGACTTTGGCGCCGAGGGAGGAGAAACGACTTGGATCTAGGGTGGGATATTTTTCGTATTCTTTGGCGCCGACGAAAATATAAGAGACGTTGTACTTTTGAAGAAGGGATCGGATTTTGTCGAGGTCAGCAGACTCGTAAATAGTTTTGACATCGGTTTGGCGGGCGGAGGGCTTTTCATAGCCACCGCGCCAGAGCCATTCATGGACCACCCAACCCTCGACAGTAGGTAGTCCAGTGGCCATAGAAACCTGGTTAAAAGTGGTGTAACTATCCCCCACCGCCTCCAAGATTACCGGTTGGCCGGAAATGTTTTGATTTAGCCAATTAATGGCTTCCCAATTATCAAGATAACTGTCTTTAAGAAAATTCAGACCATAAAGACCTTTATATTGAAGGTTTTCATTGAAGATGCCGTAATATGATTTAATGGCAAAGTAAGGGTAAATTAAATGGATGCAGAAAACCAACATAAACAAAAGGCGATAACCAAAAAAGCGGCGAAGACGGTAAAAAATGTAGCCGGCACAAAGGGAATACATCATAAAAGCCTGGTAGACAAGCTTGAACATAGTGTTGGCCCGGCGATGATCGTAAATATAGATGTCTTTGATGTAGCCGATTTCGGGAATAATTATTAAAACAGTAGCCGTAATGATTAAAGACAATACGAAGTGATCCGTGATCCGTGACTCGTGATCCGTGATTTTTTTGATAGCAAAAAGGACAAAAGGGGAACAGATGAGCCAGAAACCACCGTAAAGAATAAAAAGTTGATAGAAGGGGGTGTGGGAGTCAGAGAACATTAGGCCTTGGGTCATTGGTTTAAAGTTAAGAGAGAAAGGGAGGGTGAAGAGATACCAAGAGATAATCACCAAAAAACCATTAGTAACTAGTTTTTTGGCGATGGTTAACAGTGAACAGTTAACAGTAAACAGTAAGACAATAAAATAAGAAATGGCGAAGAGGAGACCGTAGACGGCAAAATCCCAGGCATTGGTCATAAAGGCAAGAGATAGTAAAAAACCCAAAGGGATAATAGTGGCAAGATCAATAAATTTTTTGGTTGTCAATAAAACTCGAGAAAACAGAAAAGCAACGATTAAGAGGACAATGGGGATACTGTTGACATGGCCATGGAGATCAGAGACAACAAAACTGTAAAGAGGAAACTCGTGGATGGTTTTGTCTTTGATATCGGGGTCAAAGCCAATAAAACGGGTGGCGTCGGGGTACCAGTAGCTTTGAGTGGCACGGGTAAGTGCCTCTTGGCTAAGATCTAAACGGCCATTGGTTTGGATGTTTATTTTTGCAATTTTGTAAACGGAGTGGAGATTGCCACCAAAGGTTAAGAGAAGGGCGGAAAGCAGGCCGCCAATAACTAGATAGCGAAATTCGATTTTTTTGGCTAAGGAAAAAATAAAATTAGAGGTGAGGGAAAAACCGCTAACAAAAGTTAAGGCGCAAAGAGTGGCAATAGAAAGATTATAAGTAATGGCTGAAGCGAGAGTAGAAACTTTAGTAAGGAGGGCAAAGTAAAGATGGCCAAAATAATAATAATTGATCGGTTCTCCGGCAAACCACATATCAACGGGAGGGAAGTACTTGCTCCGTAGAGCCGAGTTGACGAAGCCCCAGTCCATAAATTTCTCGAGACCCTCAATATTGGGGGCAAAGCCGCGGACGTATGACCAGACAATTAAGATAATAAGAAAAAGAAGCTCTTCAAAAAGAAAAAATCGCCAATTTCTTAGATCTAAAGGAAAACGACGATAAAGAACAAAGGCCAAAATTAGGCCGATAACAATAACGGACAAGTTGGTAAATTCAACGATTTTAAAGACACCTAAAACAAAGCTGAGGTAGGTAACAAGGCAAATAGAAATTATTTTAGAAAAGATATAGCCTTTATCCCAAAATTTAGAAAAGATCCTAAAAGTTAGGGGCAAAGTGATCAAGCTAAAACAAAAAATCGTTAACCACCAAGTGAGAATGTAATTAAGATCGGAGAGCATAGTTTATTTTAAAATACTAAAAACAAGGCTAACTGGCCAAACCACAAAGGAAGGGAAAATAATCCCGTTACTGAAAAGCCAAATTAACCAACCAAGAATTAAACCAGCAAAAATGTCGACTGGATAATGGAAACCAACCAGAACTCGAAAAACCAATAAAGGAGTGGCGATTAAATAAAAAGTTGTTGGAGAAAAAACTCCGTATTGGATAATAAATAAGAGAAAAAAGGTGGCTTTAGTAGTGTGGCCGGAGGGAAACGATCCTGTTTTATACCAGCTATCAACCAGGCCAACTGGGGTGGTGTCGTGGCGTTGGAACATGGGCCGGAGCCATAATTTATGACTTTTACCATATTTTTCAACAATTTCGGCAGCTACTGATGCCACAAATAATTGCCAAAAGATGTTCTGATTAAGAGAAACTAGACGAAAAGAAACAAAAATCATTAAGATCCAAATTGAGTAATTCAAAGTAATCAACACAATTCGGCCAATTTTAAATGATTCGAGATACTTAAGAAAATCAAATCTCGGTTGCCAAAAAAATAGGGGGATTTTTGCAGCTAAAAATGAATAGGTCTTACTCATTGGTGGTTAATTATATTCGATAAAATTGTTACTTTGTTTGCCAAATATTATCACCTGTGGGTGATCGTAGACGGTAAATGATTCTTCAGCAGTGTCATCCCTTAAATATATTCCCGGATATTGGCAAGTTGTGTCTACAGTAAACCAGCTATTTTTGCTTGATCGATATGGATAATTTGATGGTCCAAGATAATAACAATTCTTCAAAAATGGTAAATTGTAACCGGGATAGGAATGGAAGGATTTTAATTTTTTAAAACCCAATTTCTCGTCAAATAAGTCTTGGTAGTATTTTGATGTTATTGGATAGCGGTTTGGGAGAGGAGAAATTGAACCCCAAAGACGATTTGAACTTAAGATTATGTAATCAGTTTGGTTTAGTGTTTGTTGTATGCTCAACCATTTTTGGTCTGAGTCTGGGTCGTATAGTGGTAAGTTGGCGTTCTGATATTGAGAAAAACGAAAATTTTGGATTTCTAATGGGAGCGGATCATCCCAATGTTCGTTGGCAATATTAGATCCCGAAGGCATATTGTTAAAAATCCAAAGGCTGGCTTGATATCGAGAGTGAGGATGGGAATATATTCCCAAGAAAGCAACAATATATAGAGTTTGTAAAAAAAATATAAATCGAAACGGTTTTACTAGTTTTGGATGACAAGAGAATATAAGTGAAATTAATAGGGACATCGTTGGATATATTGGGAGGAAGTATCTGGAGACACTGGTAAATTGTATCCCTTGATAAAGAATGGTAAAAATTGTCCAACCAACTAAAGAGAGGATTGTAAAGTTAGTTGGAGAGTCGAGAATTTTGAGGATGAGTGTTTTTATTTTTATCTTGGAAATGAAGTAGACTGAAAAAATTAGCAAAAAAAGAGTAAATGGCAAACCAAAACCCCAGAGAAATAGGGTGGTTAGCGGATAGATAATAGGGGTTTTACTTAGATATTGCACCTCTGGCGGATAATAAGCTGCACGATTATTGAGAATATCGTTGAGTGTTTTAAGATTGGAGACGAAGTTGTTGTTTATAGAAAATAAACCGGTAAAAGCGTACGGTTGAAAAATACGAAACACAACAAAAGTGAGACAAAAAAACAGTGGTGTAATAATAACTAATCTGGTTATTTTTTTTGTTCTATAAGCGAAATATAAGTGAAAAACGATAATAAACGGCAAGAATAATATGGCGGAGATTTTTGTTGATATAGCTAAACCATAGGCGAGACCAGCAAGAAAGAGATAAAGAAATTTGCGACGATGAACAGATAAGGCTAAAAATAGAAAGGTAAGCAGGAGAAAAGTTGTCAAAAAAGTGTCAACAGTGAAAAAGTGCGATAGTTGCACAGGTAATACAAGAAAGCAATAAATAAGACTGGCTAGAAAGCGTTGCGATCGCTTAATGATCAGTACCGAAAGAAAGTAGAGCGTGATTACATTAATTGAGTCGAATATGGCCGACACGACTCTACCGACAAGATATATTTGTTGATAGGATTCGAGATTAAGTAGGTTGGCAAAATGTTTGACTAAGAAAATAGGAAAGGTGCCGTACACAAAAAGAGGAAATTCTTTGTAGTTGTATGGATTAAGTGGCGAGGTGGCAGTATTAAAATACTCAAAAATATTGGTTGGTAATTTTGTTGTTGAGGCAACCATGGTTAAAAAACGTTCATCTGGGTGAAGATGATAGCCATTATCCCAACTGATTCCAAACGTTCTTAGAGAGAGACTCAACACAAAAATAAGGGAAAGAATTAAGGGTGTCCTATACTTATCTTTTTTGAAAAACATAGAGTATGTGCGGATAAAAATAACTCTCTAGACTGTGATGGTTTACTAATTTAAAGTTATACTTTTCGAGGAGCTTAATAGTTTCTTCGACACCTTTAAATTCCAGTTTTCCTCCGAAAGTAAAAAGATAATCGTGTGCATAGTTCCAGAGATATTTTAACAATGGAGTCGTGTTAATGTCTTTAAGAATCAATAAACCGCGATGTTTTAGAAGACTATTACACTGTTTAAGAAGTCTGTTTTTTTGTTTTTTACTTAAGTGGTGAAGCAGGTCAATCATAGTAATAACATCATAATGACCATGCTGATGATTAGCTAAGTTGTCAATGTCGAAGTGCAAATTATAAATATTTTTACTTATGGATTTTGCAACCTCTACTCTCTTGGGGTTGATTTCTATTGCTTTAACAATTCTAGTTTTAGAGGTTGTGGCAAAATATAAGCTTGCTATTCCATAACCACAGCCAATATCTAGAAATAAGCCGGATTGGGGTAAGGTCTTTTCGATTTGAGTAAGAGGTAAAATTCTTGTCCTTAAATACACATAAAAACGCGGTAACCCAAACGGATAAGAATTGATGAGAGATTTTATTAAGGACATGTTTATGGTGTCATTTTTTTGTAGAGTCTAATGGTGGGGCGGTCGAAGACCGTCCAGGTTTCCTCCGCCAATTCGTCATTTAAAATAAAATTATTGTGGAGTGAAAATGTTTTTGTAAGTTTAAACCCGGATTGACCAGAAAATAAAGCTTGATAATAGGATTGACTTGAGGAGAAATGAGGATTATCTTGATTCATAAAAATGCGGCGGGAGGGAATTAAAACATAGTCGACGGTTGAGACTAAATCGGGCAATTGAGATTGTAAAACAGGATCATAATCGAGGTTGTAAAAGTCAAAATTGGTGACATCTAAATTTCTATTATTAAAGAGTGGTAAATTTACGACATTACCACCTTCGGACAAAATGTTTGAGTTGACAGGTAAATTATTGTTTAGCCAAACTGAGGCCGTTTGACGAATATCGTTTTGGAGATAGATTCTGAAAAAAGAAAGACCGGGCAAAAGACAGATGATTATTAAAACGATTTTGAGCGGATAGATTTTTATTTTATTGATAACTAGGCTGGCCAGTAATGGAAAAACAAAAAAAATTGGTGACATAAAACGGGTCCATTTGGTGAAGAGTTGTCCGAAATAAAGGAAGTAGATAAGACAGGAAAGAGAGATGACTAGGTACTTGGAACGTGGTACATGGTACTTGGTAAATAATAAAAAAAATCCAATTACTGCTAAAATGAAGACGGGGAGGCCGGAGGTGTAGGGAAAGATGTGAGTAAATTGAAAAAGGTAGGGGGTGGTGTTGATAAATTGACGAGTGTAGAAAACGGCTATCTTTCCGGTGGCAACACCGGTTTCATAGTTCATCGAAGAGATAAAATCTTGGAAAGAGACAATATTGTAAGGGGAAAGGAGGGCAGTAAAAAAAGCAGTAAGAATCAAAAAGATAACGATTTTTTTAGGTCTTAGGGAAAGGACAACTGGTAAGATAAAAAAGATAGCGGAGATTTTGGTGGCAATGCCTAGCCCTGAAATAAGGGCGACGAGAAAAACCGATTTCTTTCGGGACAGATAAAGATTGGCGGTGAAGACAAAAAAGAGGAGGCTTTCGGTGGTGCCAAAATGAGCAATTTGAATCAACCCAGGGGAAAAGATTAGAAGCAATAGAAAAAGTTTATTTTTAAAAAACAAATAAAGGCTTATGATGCCCAAAACAGAAAAAACGGCAGACCAAAAGCGAAGAATATAAATGGAGTTGATAAAACTATTGGCGATGCCGAGAATCTTGAGACTAAAAAAACTTAAATAAAGGGGGAATTGGCCATAAGCAAAAAAATCAGGATTAAGGTTATTGAAAGATAGTCGGGAAACAGCCATGCCCATATTATTTTCATCGGGCTGAAAGAAAAAACCATTACCCCAATTTAATCCATAAAAACGAGTGAAGACCAGGAGAACTACGAGAAGAGGGACAACTAGTTTAGAAAACATAAACCAAGGTGATGATCAGGATACCCCACAAAAGAACAGAAGATAGAAGAGGGATATCGGTGGCAATTAACCTCTCGGGGCGCTCGCCTTCCTGCATCTCAAAAATTATTTGGCCATAACGCATAATGCCAAAAATGACAGGAAAAAGGGTAATCATATACCACTTACGATCGAGGGCGGTGGGAAAATTATCTAAAAGGAAGTTATGAATCGGACCCTGAAAACGGACCGGTTCTTCAAAAAAGGTAAACATTGCATAGGTAACTAAAGTACAGACACCAAACATAGTAGTATAAAAATTGAGGAGAGATCGACCGTATGATTCGAGAGCATGTCTGGCTTTGGAACCGGTATTAACAAGCTCACTGCGCCTTTTACCGCTGGCTATAAACAGGGACAGAAAAATAACCGTCAACATAATCCAAATGGGAAGATGATAACCACTGGCAATTTCACCGGCGTAAGCTCGAATAATAAAGAAGATGGCAATACCAATAATATCGATAACAGCCTTTTTCTTGAGAAATAAGGTATAAGAGAGCTGAAGAAGAGAAAAGAAAAAAGAGATGATAAAAAAAGTTAGATTAATACTGACCGAGAGAGATAGACCGATAAGTAAGAGAACAAACGAAAGGGTGACGGCGGTTGAAGGATCGACGTCGCCCCGAGCGATGGGGCGATTTTTCTTGGCTGGATGAAGACGATCTCTGTCAACATCAATAACATCATTAATTAAATAGGAGGCAGAGGATAACAAACAAAAGACGATAAAAGCGACTAGACTTTTGATAAAAATCGGTTGATTGAAAAGCTGGGCATTAAGAATAATGGCGGCAAAAATCGAAAGATTTTTAATCCACTGAATTGGCCGAAGTGATTCGATAATGGCTAAAAAATTCATCTTGTTAAATTAAAACAAGGAAGCCGACTAAAGTAACAATGGAGCCGAATATTACCAAAAACCGACTGGGGAGATCAATTCCTGCTTGGGGAAGGATAATTCTTGTTGGAGTGGGGGAATTAGATCGTCGATCGTCGATCGTCGATGTTGGGGTCGGTGTTGGTGTATTGGTAGAATTTGGTACGGGGGTGTTGGTTGGCGTCGGTGTTGGAGTATTAGTAACAACAGGAGCCTGACAGCAGGTAGTAACTGTGGGGGAATCAATACAAGCAGTCTGGTATTCCGGTTTAGAACAGAAGTTTCGACCACCGGTAGCGGTGACACAGATTAAACCACTACTACAGGGTTGAGAAGTACCACAGGGTGTTGAACCACACTGGGAGGGGATAGGAGTATTAGTAGGAGTGGGAGTGTTGGTGGGAGTTGGAGTATTGGTTGGGGTATTAGTGGGGGTATTGGTTGGAGTATTGCTAGGAATTGGAGTTGAAGTGTTTGATGGTGGAGGAGTGGTGGTTGATTGA
>Ga0172379_10000771_pt1 | contig 75001 bp, 73 predicted proteins | sample GrowelOW334metaG_FD_119756 | JGI IMG/M metagenome (GOLD analysis project Ga0172379, IMG submission 119756) | Groundwater microbial communities from an aquifer near a municipal landfill in Southern Ontario, Canada - Groundwater well OW334 metaG | ecosystem: Environmental > Aquatic > Deep...
AGATCAAACTGATTAAAAGGATTTCGTATGGTTTCCGCAATTTCGAAAACTATGTTCTCAAAATCACGCTCGCATTTTTGCCATTTTTATTTCTGAATCTTCCACACTAAACTTCATAGAACCTAAAAACAGCCCCTTCACGAGAAGGAGCTGCGACATGTCACCAACACAGCACTACGGCGACATGACGGTGATCAGTCTGAAATATTTCATGGGATCAGGCTTTGGTACAAGCACCGGCTGTCCAGAATAGAGTGCTTGCTGATAATACACACTCCACGATGCTCCCGTGAAATTGTCGATAGACCACAACTGGTAAGGAATCCATAGTTGACCCCCATCCACTGTGATAATGACCGAATCTTGGTCATATATTCCAATCAGCAATTTGGGTCTAGCTTCGAAGACTGTCTTCTTGCCAATCTCAACACTATTCTTGATCAGACTTACAGACAATGACTGCAACTCTGGTACAAATTGTGTCTTGATGAGATTGAAGTCCGAAGGCTTGGTCGCACCGATCGAAACTGTGGCACCAAAGCGATACCACCAGTCGTAGCTGACTTGAGAAGGTAATTCCCCGTTGGAATAGACCTTGTCATCACCTCCAACAACCCATGTCGCAATCGAAGGGTTGTAGAATGATTCGATAAGACCATTGGTCCCCGTATCGATCCCAACGAAGTTGGCATTGAACGGGATTTCCATGCCAGTTGTCGTATTGGTACCAACTGGAAACTCCATCGTCACGATGTTGGTAATAGTAGAAGCTACTCGGCACCTGTAATTGCTTACAGGATATTTACCGAAAGCGTGTACTATGATCCGGTTACCATATTCAGTACCAGTAAATGGACTTGAGATATTCGTTGTCCCCATCCATGACTTAAAAGTAGTGGACACTGGATCGAACCATTGAAGACCGTTGTTTGGAATCACATACCAAGCAGCAGAATCAGTCATCCTGTCCGTTTCAACAGAGACCCCGGCCATGCCTGCCATGGCATTGACTCGGCTCTTGGCCAGATTTGGCGAGGAAGACGAACAGAGTGATGCAATGATTACCCCTTCCTCTCCAAAGAGTGGAGGGATCACGACTTCACCTGACGCACTGACTTCTTTGGACACTTGGATCTTCTGGATCGGCTCCGAGAAGACCCCATCATCACGTAGATCAACGCCGGCAAAACTGCCAAGCGCCATCGCCACGAACGCCGACACCAACATTGTTTTCTTCATAGCTTCTTTCATTGTTTTCCAATCAAATCTACAAGATTAGGTACCTTCCGGCACCAAAAGTTAGAGTCTTATAAATTTGACTGAAGTTCAGAATCTAATTCATTTCTATACTATATTGTCATATTTGTCAAGAGAGCTTCTATATTTGAAAAAAGATATAATACTTCTATGTCTTCATCTACATTACTCTATGCAATCCTAGCTGGAGTCTTGCCCTCATTTATTTGGCTAGCTTTTTGGCTCCGTGAAGATATAGACAGGCCAGAACCACGATCTCTTCTTGCAGGAGGATTCTTGGCAGGATCACTTTCTATCATAGTTGCTATATTTGCAGAAAAATACATATCCGATGTAGTAAACAATGAGAATCTTCGGTATGCACTTTGGGCCGCAGCAGAAGAAATGATCAAATTTGTCGCAGTAATTGTAGTTGCACTACGATCCAAATGGAATGATGAGCCAATCGATGCAATGATATATATGATAACTGTAGCACTTGGCTTTGCTGCAATAGAGAATGCACTCTTTATCCTAGGACCACTATCAAATGGAGCTATAGCAGAAAGTATAGCAACAGGTGGAATGCGTTTTATCGGAGCAACTCTAGTTCATGTAGTTAGTTCTGCTCTTATTGGATTTACACTGGGTCTAGCTTTTTACAAAGGCAAGATAGTCAAATTCATCGCTGCAATTGTAGGTCTAACTATGGCCATAGCTCTTCATGCTTCTTTCAATCTAACAATAATCAATAGTCATTCTACAGATATACTAAGAACTTTTGTATGGGTTTGGTCTGCTGTTGTAATATTGATTATTCTTTTCGAAGAAGTCAAAGTTGTTAGACCAAAGTTATTGTGAAGATAAATATCTTATACACATATTGCTCTTTAAACTTTACTTCAATCTAGTGTATAATTGTTATAATAATTTAATCCATCGAATAATATGCAAAAAGATAAAAAATCATTCTTTGAACGTCTAACAGGTACTATCCGTATGAATAATAATAATTCCGATGATGATCGAGAATTAAGACCGAGTTCACGAAATGGCAAAGATGTACCTTCTTCATGGCTAGATGAAGAATCAGATAGAGACGGTGAACTCACTGTGGATGTATATCAGACTCCGGATATGATCGTTGTAAAAAGCATGATTGCTGGTGTTAGACCAGAAGATCTAGACGTTACGATTACTCGCGATATGATCACAATTCATGGCAAAAGAGAAGAAGAAAGAGTGAGTGGTGATGATGACTATTTTGTACGAGAATTGTATTGGGGCTCATTTTCTCGCACCATACAGCTACCAGAAGAAATAGACGTTGACGAAGCAGAAGCTATAGAAAAGCACGGTCTCCTCATCTTGAAATTACCCAAACTCGATAGAAAACGACAATCAAAGTTGAAAGTTAGAACAGCATAAAACTATTTATTCAATAAAAATCTCGAGTATTGCTCGAGATTTTTATTTATACTATATGTGCCGAGGGCCGGGATCGAACCGGCGACCTCTTCCTCTTCAGGGAAGCGCTACTACCAACTGAGCTACCTCGGCAAATTTATTTTCAATTCAAAAGATCCCTAAATAGATTGGTAGTATTTTGAATACTATTTATACTATTCGTACTAGTATTACCTACATTGCCAATATCACCATACAAGCCAGATACTGCTTCTATATAGGGTTGTATCAAGTAATATGCACCCAAACTCAAACTAATAATGATCACCCAATATGCTATCCTTGTTATCGTTGCAAAACGCCCAGCACGACGTATTTTGTGAAGCAATCCATTGTTTTCCTCCACCAATTTGTACGTACGTTCAAGCAATGATTTTTCTTCAGGTGTCATAACAGGTATCATAACAGATTTATTTTTTTCATGGAAGTGTGATACATTTGTCTATATGCCCTCGTAGTTAAATGGATATAACTGCGCCGTCCTAAGGCGTTATTGTAGGTTCGATTCCTACCGAGGGCACCAGAATAGAAAAACTGTTTCTTATTCACAAAAAAACCTATTTGACAGGCCATATTTTGTGCTATAATAGTAGTCCTAGTCAATAAATTAGAAATTTATAAAAATATCTCACATAAAATAATAAATAATATGCAAAATGTAACTATATATTCAACGCCAACTTGTGTGTATTGCAATATGGCAAAGTCTTTTTTCAAGTCAAATAATATCGCTTTTACAGAATACAATGTCGCAACAGACATGGAAAAGCGCAAAGAAATGATAGATAAAACGGGACAAATGGGTGTCCCAGTCATTAGTGTCGGAGAAGAAATTGTAGTCGGTTTCAATGAAGAAAAGCTAAAGTCATCACTCGGTATCAAATAGGTGCGGGTACGGAGAATCGAACTCCGATCTACTGCTTGGGAAGCAGTCATTTTACCACTAAACTATGCCCGCCTACGCTCCTCGCTTTGCTCGGAGCTTCGGCGGACCTTCGGTTCTTCATTCGCTTCGCTCATTCAGAACCTTCGGCCCGCCACAAAAAGTCCGAGCAAGAAATCCATACTACTATCATATCCCAAATACTTTCAACCATCTTTTCAACCACGATATCTGTTTCGTCGTCTTTATAGGACTAGTCGTTGGAGCTGACGATTCATCTACAATAACAGCAACAGATTCACCTTCAAATGCCACACGAAATTTGCTTCTTATCTCTGATTCTATACCTCGATCTGTGGATAGATATGCAACCTTATCTTCCAAATCATTTTTTCTTGATTCAAGATTGTCTAGTGTAGCCTGCGCTTGTACCAGCCGATCCAAACTAGTATCATATTTCTTCATGATATTTATAGTTCCTTTGATAAGGAAAACAATAACAATCAAAAGTACAATAGATGAAAGTGGTGATGATACAATCTTTTTCCACGGTGATTGATTGCGATATTTCATACTCCAAAGTATACTATATCTAATGCTATTTCACGAAAAATCTAGAAAAGCGATAAGTGTCGGCTTTATAGTTGTGGGCATTTTGGTCATCATAAGTATGATAATGCTTTACTTCCCTATCTGGAGACTCTAATCGTTCCTCATCATTTTGATGAAAGCTTGTTGTGGTATATTCACTTTGCCATGTTCTTTTAGACGTTTGCGACCTTGCTTTTGCTTTTCTCGCAATTTCATTTTGCGAGTAATATCTCCACCAGAAAGTGTAGCAGCTGCGTCTTTCTTCATGCCTGAAAGAGTTCGTGAAGCCAATATACGTCCATGAGCTTTTGCTTGTATCTTGAATGTAAACAATTCGCGTGGCAATATTTTGTGCAATTTTTCTACTACTTGTTCTGCTTCTTCTTGTACTCTTTTCCTAGATACAACTCTAGCAAAAGCTGGTACAGATTCATCTGCTACCAATATATCCATACGCATAACATCAGCCAATCTATTGCCTGTTATATCGTATGAAATTGATGCATAACCAGAAGATACACTTTTCACTTCATCAAAGAAATTACGCATAAGTTCTCGGAGTGGCATATCGAGTGTTATTATTGTGCGATTATCACCAAAATTATCTGTGGACGTAATCTCTCCTTCATGTTCATAGATAGATTTCATCAGTCCACCAATATACGAGGGTGGAGTAATAATCTTCATAGTTATAACTGGCTCACTGACCTCCACGACTTCATGATCATCTGGGAAAAGTGGTGGTGAATATACTTTTATTTCTTTGCTATTTTTCAATTTGACCGAATATATGATAGTCGGCATAGTGACAATAAGTTCAAGGTTGAATTCTCTTCGCAAGCGCTCTGTGATAATCTCCAAATGAAGCATACCAAGAAAACCACAACGATATCCTTTTCCTAGGGTACCAGATGCTTCTTCTTCATATGTAAATGCAGAATCAGATAGACTCAACCTTCCCAAGGCCTGTCGCAGTAATACCAGATTGTCTTGACTCTCTGGATATATAGATGCCCAAACAACAGGTCTAGGCCTCTTATAACCTTCTAGGGCTGGTTCATTGTCCTTCTCTGTAGAAACAGTATCACCAACAGAAGCAATACCTGGCTCTTTTATACCAGTTACGATATAACCTATTTCTCCAGCATTTAGTGAATCAACTATAGTCTCTTCTGGCATAAATACACCTACATCTATCGCTTCAAATATTCTATCTGCTATTTTGAACTTCAATTTATCGTGTTTTCTGACTGATCCTGACATCACGCGCACATAGACGATTACACCTGTATGATTGGAGTATTGGAAATCAAATACAAGCGAGCTAAATTGATTGTTATTTATCAATTTCTCTTTAGGGGGTGGCACACGTGAAATTATTTCATTTAATAGATTCTCTACTCCTTCACCAGTCTTGCCAGAGACTTTCAAAATCTCATCTCTGGAACAATCGAGCAATTGACTGATCTCTTTCACTGTCTCTTCTACGTCTGCTAATGGTGAATCTATCTTGCTTATAACAGGGATTATAGTCAGTCCAATCTCGCGCGCCATATTCAATGTTGTAAGAGTCTGTGCTTGCACCCCTTGAGTCGCATCTACCAATAGTATTGAACCCTCAACAGCTTTTAGAGCTCGAGATACTTCGTATGAGAAATCTATATGACCAGGAGTATCAATCAGGTTTAAGGTGTAATTATCTGCCCATTTCATCCTCACAGGCTGTAATTTGATCGTAATACCCCTTTCACGCTCCAATTCCATAGAATCCAAGAACTGATCCTGCATTTTGCGCTTTTCTATTGTACCTGTGATTTCAAGCATCCTATCGGCAAGTGTAGATTTGCCGTGGTCTATATGAGCAATGATAGAAAAATTGCGAATGTTGTTTTTATTCATTGTCCACTGAATATAGCAGAAATATCACATTCTCTCCACTTCTGCAGGAGGTATGACTACTTTCCATATCTTTCCATGTATAGTGCGCCATACTTCTTTGAATTCTCTATTCTTGAGTAAGATGAGGATAATGATACCAATAACAATTCCAAATAGACCAGCACATAAGCCTTGCATGAATATTCCCCAAACTTTATTTAGTGGAAATATTTGATCAAATACTCGCAAAGAAAGAAAAGCCGCATAACCCATAATTATTGATGATGCAAAACTATGATAAAAGGTTGCTAGCACTGGCCTACTGAAATCTCTATATTTTCTAGTAAATACATACCAATGTAATACAAGATTTATTATTGTACCTATAGAATATGCAAGTCCCAACATCAAAACACTAGTTCCTATTTGACCACCAACTTTGAGCAAATCTTCGAAGAAGAAACTAAATGCTGGCCAAGAATAAAACAATTTGGTGAGTACATAACCAAGTATAATGATAATGACAGCTGAAATTATATTTATTAGAAGTGGTTTTTGTGTCTCACCTTCCGCATAAAATGCCCGAATGAAAAGTATAACTAGACTTTGTCCTATGGTAGAGATAATAAATAATGCTAGCATTGCAGCAGTGAGCCGTGTATCAGCCCAATCAAATTGTCCTGAACCGAGAATAGTACGCACTATCTGTGCTCTAAGTACTATAAAGAGTATCATGATAGGCATTGACCAGAAGATGATATGTTGAGCAGAAATGATCATTTTTTCCAAAAATTCTTTTCCGTTCTTTTCGAAATATAGACGAGAAAGGGTTGGAAATACAGCCGATGAATAACTAACTCCTATTATGGTGAGTGGCACTGCTTGCAGATTGAATGCAAAATTAAAAACAGATATAGATCCTGGAACCATGAGAGAAGCGATGGCAACGAGAACAAATGAAGCAATCTGATTTGCTGCAAGAGTTATCGTACGTGGTAATGTGCTTAGAACAACACTCTTTATCTTTATCCACTGTACAATCATGGTAAACCTAGGGACCAACTTTTCATATGATAGAAAAGGTATTTGTATAGCCATATGCATGAAAGCTCCTATTACTACACCGATGGCCAAACCATAAATACCTACTAAGGGATATATAAATAGGATGCCAATGATAATGCCGAGATTATAAACAACAGGACTGATAGCATAGACCAAGAAACGATGTCTCATCTGTGTAAGACTAGAATACAAATTCGAAAGACCCAAAAATAGAGGTGACAATAGCATTATCCTTATCGAAAGGATGAGTTGTGGTAAATATGGATCATTGGCAAAACCTGGAATTATTTTTGGCGTGATCCATGGAGTAATAAAATATACTATCACACTTACTATAATTATGGCTGTAAAGAAAACAGTAAATATTGTATCCGAAAATGATTTCCCTTCTTTGTCACTTTCACCAAACTTATTTATGAAATATGGCAGTAATATAGATGCCGAAACCAAAGAACCAATAGAGACAAATATAAGATCTGGCACACGGAATGCAGCATAATATATATCGAGAGTATGACTAGCACCAAATGAATACGCAAAGAGCTTGTCTCGAACCAAAGCAAGTATTTGTGACAATAGAGCAAAGAATGCAAGGAGATACGCGGCCTCATGAAGACCGCGTATCTCTCGAGCCATAATACTAAATAATCTCCTAACCATAATTACCTATTCTCTTTTACAGGTAGCGATTGTCTTTTCTCTGGAGTAGATGTTACTGGTGGTTGTGCATCAGTAAAAGGTGATTTGCCTGCATATAGATTTTCTAGGATAAATGATAGTTCTTTATTGTCTGGATTTGCCTTTTTCAATTCCTCAAATACAGTAACTGCTTCTGTTGTCTTATTTAGTCTTACATAGGAGAGACCTAGGAAATATTGTGCATTGGCATATACTGGTTGCAATTTGATCGCTTCCTCTAGCGCTTGTGCTGCAAGAGTGTAATTTTTGTCATTATAAGCCAATAGACCGAGCTGGAAGAATAGTAATGGATTTTGTGGATTTATCTGTGTTGCTACATTTGCAGATATTATTGCGTCTTTCAGATTGCCTTGTGTAGCTTGGATCTGTGAAAGTAGGAACACTGCATCAAGATAATTATTCTTGACTTGAAGTGCTTGACCTATTGTGGCAAGAGCATCATCGAGCTTATTTTCTCCAGCCTGAACTTGTGCCAAGTTTACATATAGAGATGGATTTAGTGGATTCAATCGAATTGCATTTGTATATGCAGTAACTGTATTTTCATAAGCATTTGTCATCTTGACTTGGGCAGCAACACTAGACACTCTTGCTTCAGAAACATAGTTATAATAATTGGTTGGATCGTAGGCAATTGCACTTCTTGCAGCTTCAATACCAGCATTTATGACATTTGACAATTTGGTTACAATTTCAGGCGTAGAAGTTGTTGCTATTGATATTATCTGATTTGCTTGTATACGACTGTTTTCAGCCAATGCTTGATAGTAAATATCAGAAGGATTCAGAGATAGTGCTTTTCGGAATGATTTATCTGCTGCAATAGAGTCTTGTGTAGTATTGATCTCCTTGATACCCGATGCAAAATAACTAAGTGATATAGCCTTGCTTATATAGATGAGTCCCCAAAGAAGAGCAACTATCATAAGAGCTACTATTACTATCGAGAAAATCATCTTCATTGTTTTATTATCTCTTGGAACTATTTTAACTGGTCTCAATATACCAGTATGAACTGCATTTGCGATACAAATCCCTGTCATTAACAATGCAAATAGCATAGTCACGTGTGACGGTACATAGAGGAGTGCAATGATCCATAACATTATCATTGATCCACAAGATGAAAGAGTTACAAATCTAGATTCTGGATTGTCTGGCAATCTCTTTAGTATCCTTGTCGCAATAATTCCAAGAAATACCAAGAACAATATCCATAAGACTGCACCAACGCCACCTTGTGCAACGAAAAGGGTTGGAATAAATCCAAAACCATTTCCAAATTCTATTGACCATGCATTTGATAGATTGAATCCGAGTGGCTTGTATGCCATAAATGCTTGAGCAAAATGATTTGGTCCAATGCCAAACCACGGATAATTCTTTATAGCACCACTTGCAACATCTACTGTCATTTGCCATGGAAGTGATAATTCTACATATTGAGTATTTGTGCTTTCAATAACTGGTTTTGCTACATTGTCACCTTGCCATACTAGCAATAATGAAATAATAGCAATGACAAGAGGTAGCCATGAAATATGAGCAAAGAATGACTTATTTCCACCAGAACTGTGTTTACTTGCACGCCACAAAGCTATAGATATTGCAAGAAATGCAATAAATACACCCATCCAAGCAATAGAATGATTGATAAGATATATAGTTAGGAAAGCCAGTATACCAGTTACTATATATCCGATCCTAGCACGTTTTGAATTGTTTAGAGTTATAAGAGCGATAGAAGATATCATCATTACTATGAGAGCAAATGCAGAAAGATCGTACCATTTACCGAGAATAGAAGATGTACTATCCAGAAATACCGACATAGTCAAAAATGTTGGTCCAAAGATAAGACGTAGTCCTTGGAATAAGAAAACAATACAAAATACAATAAGCAATGAACGGTATATTAGTGAGACTCTCTTTGGCTCTCGTCTCACAGCTTCGAATGATACAAGTCCTGCGACAAATAGAAGAACCACAAATCCAACTGTACCAATCTCAAAGCCTTGTCCAAAGAATGATTTGGCTACATGGATACTTAGGAATGAAGATATCATAAGAGACAATACAAGCAATATACTAATCCAAGATATTGATTTTGGTGGCAAATTTATAGATTTTTCTTTGAATACAATAAAGCCATAACAAATGGCAGAAGCGAGAATGCCAATTATGATTACAAATGATTTTGCAACATCAAGAGCAAGATATGGTGTCGGTACAAAAACGATTGGTGCCAAGATTATTGTTACTAGTAAAATATAATTGGCAATTCTCTCCAATCTACCCTTTTTCTTTTCTATTCGATCAACATTATTCATGGTCGGTGTAGGTGTTGGAGGAGGTATGGGTGCCTGCGGTTTTTGTGTATGTTGAATATTCAAATTTATATGATTGCCTGATCCTTGATCATTGTTTGGTCGTGGTGGCTTTGGTGAGTCGAACGACATACGATTTGGCTGACGGTCGCGGTTATTTTGAGGATATCCTTGTGTTGAGGAATTGTCCTGTACTGATTGATTGTTATTCATTTCTTTATAATTAATAATTGCTTTTAAACAATTTGTATTATAAGAGAAAACACTCCTTTTGTGAAGGAGTGTTTTCCTGTGGACTACTGCACAATAAGCCGAATTCTGTGCGAAGCACCCCGAGTTAAATCGAGGGGTTTCGGTAACAATTATCTATCTAGCCCCAAGATTGTTCTCGGGGTCAAGCGACTCAGACCAAAAGCTATATTACTAGCTATTGGAATACGGTCTTGCACTGAAGTAAGGATTTTGCCGTTGCACTTCCTTGTTACCAAGGAATTCACCCTAAATATACTTGCGCATATCGAGGGTACCTCTGCCTTTCGGCTTTGGCGTCACTGTTCGCACCTCTAATCAAAGACCAAATTGATTTGACGGGTATTACCCGCTACTATTCTGCCTTATGAAAGCGATCGCTATCCAATCTTCACAAGGCCAGTGTTCGGACTTTCCTCTCCTCGACTCGGTGCCAAATAGGCACCTCGCTCGGAGCAATTGTCTTGTGCAGCTATCAGCAATATACACTATTTTAAGAGGTTTGACAAGATACTGTCCTTTTAGATATTTTAGCTTGGAGAATATGCTCCCTTACCTCCACGCAAAGTCACCATTCCAAATTGCAACCGCATTTGCTTACAAGGATTCAGCAAATGCGGGCAATTTGTTCATGGTTCAGATCGCATTGCGTGTCGGTTCGAGAGCATATTCTCCAAGCTAAACTACACAATCTCACAAACTCCAGAGACACAAGCCAATTCTTTCTTGAGATCTGTTTCATTTTGCTTTTCATAGGTAATTATCTTGGAATAATCTATATGTTCTAATCTCTTTGAAAGTTCCCTAAAAGTCTTTTCATCTATCGCTTCATATGGTGCAAGTTTATAGACATGATCTTCACGAGGCAAGAATGATAGACCACCAACAATATTCCAATTTTTATAAACCCAATTTGCAACTTCTATCCATTCATCATTCCCTATTGATATAGTTACAGATGGATTGTGTTCGGTGAAATTGATCTTGACCATTTTCCAATACTCGAGCTGTTCAATAGCACTAAGGTCATTTTTGAAAGTTGTTGTTCCCTTTGGTGCAGACACTGGAAATTCCAAAACAAATGTCGTTGCATTTTCTGCAGTTTGCCCAACTTCTGGGAAAAACGGTACACCCTGATCTTTTAACATCTTGAATAATGCATCTGTCGAAGATATTCGTACTCTACGAACATAATATTTTGCATGACGTGGATGCATACCAGATGAACAGTCAAATGTTTGAGATCCATTACCAGACGGTTTGACACACGTTACAGCAGTCGAAGCAGATATACCAAATCGTTTTGCATATTCTTGATTGACTCTTATAGCTTCATCACGGAGTCTCTTCATGACTTCTGGCTTCCTTACGGCTGGACAATCCCATTGACCAGTGATAGATACTCCCAACAATCTCTCCTTTTCACAGTTTTCTCTCCATTCTTTGGAAAGATATTGAAAATTTGTCAGCATTGACTGATATGTACCAAGAATCGCCGCAATGCGAATCTTTTTCATAAGAGTTCTCTCTGTATCTTCTGACCTTGCAACGACTTCGGAAAGATTACAAAATTGCTTTGATTGAAGTATTATCTCACCACATGGATTTACACCTATAAGTCCAATGATATGTTGTCCAGACGAATCGAAATATCCTTTGTATTCTTTTAGAACTTTTATACGACGTTCAGGCAAAGTAAGTGCTAGTGAACCGCGGTTGAATATACCTCTTTCTCCTGACTTGCTCTCGACTAGGGCCATCCATTCTTTTAGAAATTCTTCATTTGTTGGTTTATTGATATATACTGCAGAATTATTGGCCAACATCCTATGAGGATATGTCATATAGAATGCACCTTTCTTGGCATCACGTATTTCTGAATCATCGAGGTCAGACAAAGAGATAAGGGCGCTTCTCCTTACTCCACCAGAAACTATACATTCGCCCATCATACAAATGATGTCGTGTATATCTATATTTCTTAGTCTTCTGCCTTGCCTATCGAACATAATCTGACGAGTGAAAGCCAATAAGCGTGTGAGTGGTTCTGGGCCAGATGCTTTACCACCACCTATTTTGAGGCGAGCTCCCAATGGTCTGATCTGGGAAAAGTCAAAATCAATATCCTTACCCGATGCCCAAGCATTGGCACCAACAACAAATGCTTCACACCAACCTTCTTTGGAATCAGCGACAATATGAGTTTTGATTTTATCACCAGTCTGAATCATGATTTGTGGAAATTTCTGTACATTTGCACTTTCTGCAGAAAAGCCTACACCTGTACCATTCATAGATATATACATGATTTCAGAAAGATCCTGAAATGATTCTGGTGCTATATAAGAACAATTGTATGCACATACATTTGTTCTTCTGGCTGCTGGACCAGCGAATTGCAAGAGGCGCATAGATGGAATTGCTGATTGTGTCAAGATATTTTCTCTTATTTCCTTATACTCTTCTTCTTTGAGTTTGCTTCCCAGATTTTCTTTCATGAAACCGATATACCTATCTACTGTTTCTATCCAAGTTTCTCGACGATTTTCCTGATCTATCCAGCGTGAATAAGTCCTATAATAAACAAACTGTCCAAGAGCATTACGAAAATATTTCTTTGAATCACTAGCAAGCTTGCGTACATGCTCTGGTACTTCATAGCCTTTTGCACGTATCTTTGCTCGCTCTTCTCGATAGAGAACATAGTGCTTGGCGGCTTTGACATAGTCGGAGCGCATCAATTCTTGCTCAACAATATCCTGAACTCCTTCAACTGTAGGCAAGAAGTTCTTGAATTTGCGTTTTATGCGTATGAGTTCTGCATGAACCTGTAGAGCAACTGTCTTTGCTTCTTCCATTGAACCTTCTTGGACAGTATTCATACCCTTCCAAATAGCATTTGTGATTTTATCAATAAGAAAAGGCACTATTCGACCATCTCTCTTTATTATTGTGGGGATGGAAGGAGCCTTTACCGCTTGCCCCGAAGCGGTTTTTTTCTTTTTTGGCATATTGCGTTGCAGGCGGTGCGCCGCTAGTGCTTATTAATTGTTAATGATAATTTTCTGTAGTAAGTAAATTTATTCTACTCCGAGTATGCAAGGAGAGGAAGTGTGGATAACGCTTTATAGCATGAGATTTCAAAAAAGTAAAAACTCTTTTGTTTTGTAAATATGAATATGCAATTTTGGAGTTCTGCGTAACTCGTTCGGTAAATTTCTAGATAAAAGGCTCGGGGATTTGTAAACAAATCCCCACAACAACGCCTTTTACCAAGAAATTTATACTCACCCTGCCTGCCGGCAGGCAGGTCAAACAGTACTCGATCTCCAAAATTGCATATTCATATTTACAAAGATCAAAAATTAAGAACTGTTCCAGTTGCAATACCCAAGCGATCGCTTGCACCAGCATTTACTTCAAGGACAAACTGTATATCAGATGGTGGATAGAAAAACTGAGGGAAAGTATCTGGTGATACATCCTTTGCAATACCGACAACTTCACGGTTTGAACGAATCCATATAATATCAATTGGAAAATTCATATCTTTCATCCAGAAACCATACTTCCCTACACTTGGAAATATGAATAACATTCCAGCATTATTTGGTAAAGATTCCCTATTGCTCAAACCCAATTCCCTTTGCGTAGGGTTATTGGCTATTTGCACTCTCAAAGTATCACTTTTTAGTTTTATCGTCGTTGTTGCATAAGATTTATCGAAGAATTGTAATTCTGATTTATTTTGATTTATATACCGATCAGTAGAACTAGCAAATTGATTAGTCGAACTAGCTAGAAATTCTCCGAGAGATGGAAAAGCTTTTGTCGAAATCATATAGTTCGCCAGAATAACTATTCCGACAATCCCAACTACTGGAATAATAAATTTTGAAAAAGTAGATTGTGGCATTCTAAAATAATCTTATATTTTGTTTGGATAAAAAGGGGCGGCTCCAAAACCCAAACGGAGCCGCCTTGATACTTCGTGAAAAGCCCTAAACCCATGTTTGTATTCACGAAGTAAAACTAAATTCTGGATGTTCCAAAGCAAATCTCTTCCTGAATGCTCCAAATCCACCGTGAGTCAGAGAATGGATCCGTTTCTCATCTGACGATGGTGGATGATGCATTGCTTCTCCCGCGCCCCACGAATTCAGAGGGCTTTCGCAATCCTCGGCATAGCCTTGAAAAAACTTGACAAGTAGCAGTTGTTCAACTACAACTTCGCTTTCACTTTTGCATGGTTTTTCTCCAGTATTCATGTGCACCTCCAGTCTTGTTAATTGATCTGTATATAATTGTACAGCTATCCTATAAGAGTGCAATAGGACGATTTATTTATCAATAATGGTAATCATATTGAAATTCTGCTAATCTTGAATAACCATTTGGAGGGTTCGCATAGTGGTCTAGTGCGCGTCCCTGGAAAGGACGTATGTCCGAAAGGGCATCGAGAGTTCGAATCTCTCACCCTCCGCCTTCGCTACGCCGAAGCACGATTAGTGCGGAGGCGAACATTTGTGACGGCGTAGCTACAGCGTGATACAATCCGCAATATGTATTATGTATACAGCTTAATTAGACTTTTATGTAGCTATTCAAGATAAGTATTTAGCTTTTAAGCTTGAATCATATTTCAAATCTGGTTCTGGAAGAACATTTATCAAAAGACATTTTATACAAAAAATGACGATCAAGAAACAATCATCTCTAACTTATCTTTCTTCAACCTTTCAATAGAATATCGAAACATTATTCTCGGCATCTTTTGGGCATACTTTCTCAAGAAAGATATCAGTGTCTTCTCATCCCTCTTTCCTACTTCTCTTAACATCCAGCCAACTGCTTTATGGATGAGATCGTGTTGATCTTTCATCAAAATTTCGGATAGTGCAACCGTATCTTGGAAATCATTTTTGCTTATAAAATATAGCGTAGAAATGATAGCAATACGTCGCCTCCAAATATCTTTTGATTTTGCAAGTTTATACAATATTTTCCTACTTTTACCTTCGTCAAAAAGATATTTACCCAAGATTCTCGGAGCAGTGAGATCAACCAAGTCCCAGTTATTGACATAGTCCAGATTGGACAAATAGAGATCCACAATAGACTTAGATACTTTTGCCAAAGATTCTACTTTGTAAACCAATATGAGGAAACCCGTCAAACGTACTTCATGATATTTATCTCGCAATAATTCACCTATTTGTTTGAGATCCAATTCCACATATTTGCGAGCAATACTTCTCTGCACAGGAACTACAATACCTAGGAATTTATCCCCTTCTCCATATTCTCCTTTACCTGTTTTGAAAAAACGCGAAAGCAAGACTACTTTTTCTGGATCAGCAACTTGTTTCAATCTATTTTTGACCGATTTGGGTAGAAGACGTATTTTCATATCATGAATAAAGATAGCATATCACCACCCATAAATATGGTAAAATACATCTCATGCAAACTAATAATGAAAAAATAAGAAATCTTGCATCTGGAGATGGTGATTATAAACTTGTAGTTGATTTCTTGATAGAAGAAAAAAGATTTGAGAAAATATTATTTCCTGATCTAGAAAGAGCATCTTCTCTATATAAAAAACTATCAAATAAACATTTTGCTAATTTAGATGATGTTTGTACAAGAAATAAAATAGGTAAAAAGAAAAGGGTGCCTTAGGTAATTAACCGTTTGGACCCCTCTTCGTCGTAATACTTATATACTAGCCAATTATTAATCAAAAGTCAAGTCACGATTTGGAATTGGATTTTGGTAATATTACAAAACAAATATAATGTATAATGAAAACAAATAAAACATCATGGGGAAAAGTAGCAGATTGGTATGATGATCTGCTTGAGCGATCGCCAGATTCATTCCAAGAGAAAGTGATACTGCCAAACTTACTTAGACTATTGGATATCAAAAAGGATGTTTCTGTACTTGATGTCGCCTGTGGTCAAGGGTATTTTACTAGAGCATTCCACGAAAAAGGTGCGCAGGTAACTGGTTTTGATATTTCACAAGAATTGATTGACCTTGCAAAGAAGTCTGGTGGAAATAAGATCAAATATTTTGTAGCATCAGCAGATGATTTTACAAAGACAGTTGATCAGGACAAATTTGACGCTATTACAATAATTCTTGCCTTACAAAATATAGAAAATATAAATGGTGTTTTCGAAGAATGTGCAAAGGTGCTCAAACCCGGTGGACAGATAGCAATTGTGCTCAATCATTCAACCTTTCGTATACCCAAGAGATCTAGTTGGATTTGGGATGAGAAAGAGAATAAACAATATCGCAGAATAGATGGATATATGAGAGAAAGTCATACAGATATAGACATGACACCAGGAGAAACCGATCCTTCACGCAAAAAATATACAGTATCATTCCACCGCCCATTGCAAACATATTTCAAACTTCTCGACAAAAACGGTTTTGCTATCAACAGATTAGAAGAATGGATCTCTCATAAAGCCAGCCAGCCGGGGCCTAGGGCAAGTGAAGAAGATAGGATGAGGAAAGAGATACCTATGTTTATTGCTATGGTTGCAAAGAAGTTTTAGTATCAAATCTGTTCACCACCTTCCTCCTGCTCCCCCACCACCCGACATACCGCCACCAAATCCGCCGAAGCCTCCACCTCCGAAACCGCCACGTCCTCCTCCAGAACCAAGGAACCACAATCCACCTCCATGACCACCAGAGCCAGGAGGATTCTTGGATACTATATAGTCAAATATTAGGCCTAGAATGGTAAGTATGATGATAGATATAAGGCCTATTGAGATGAAACCCCATATAAGTCCAATTATCGTCCCTATAACAGCGCCTATTGCACCACCCAACCACCAAGACTTCGTCTTTCCCAATATTCTAGCAAAAAGATTTAGAAGGATTACCCCAAAGAAAAATAGACCAAAAAGATTGTCCTCTGAATTGGATCCTCCTGAATTTGTATTTGATTTGTGATCTTCTATATATGCCAATGCATCAGGAGATTTGTATATAATTCCAGAAAGCATATCTACTGCTTTTACAATCCCACCTGAATAGTCACCTTCCCTGAAAGCAGGTGTCAATATATCTCTTACAATTATACCGGACTGCAAGTCTGTAATATCTCCTTCCAGACCATAACCAACTTCTATCTGCATTTCCCTTTCATCCAATGCAATTAGGAGAAGCAAACCATTGTCTTTACCTTTCTGTCCGAGACCCCAATCTTCAAACAATTTCACAGCATAGTTTTGTCGAGTATCACCACCTAAAGAAGGGATTGTTACGACAGATATTTGTGCACTAGTAGTATTGTTCAATGATACTAATTTTGATTCAATTGCTTGCTCAATCTCTCTATCAATAATATTTGCAAAATCATTGACAAAACCAGTCGGCTTTCCGGGACTAACATAAGCTACCGCAATGAGCGGCAACATTATGAATATTGTGATCAGTAATTTACGCATAGTTTTATTTTACCCAAGAAGTGCTCTGATTTGAATTTCGAGTACTGTTTGAGCGACTACAAATTGCTTGATAAAATGCGTATGTTGTGGGAATTGCTACGATACCGAGACATGAAATGTCGAGGTATCGAGCAATTCAATAGCATTTTATCTAGCAATTTGAGGAGTGAGTTACGCAGAAATTCAAATCAGAGCACTTCTTGGGCAAAAACAACCTTTAAAAATTAACCTTAGGTGCATTCTCCGCTCCACTGTCTGCTTCAAAATAATTGATATCATCGAAGCCAAACATAGAAGCTATGACTGATTTTGGAAATCTTTTTATCGTTGTCTCATATACGCGAACTCCATCATTGTACCTCTGTCTTGCAACACCTATGCGATTCTCCGTACCTTCTAGTTGTGTCATAAGGTTTTGTACTGTTTCTATTGATTTCAATGTAGGATAATTTTCCATAACAACCAATAGCCTACCAAATGCAGTCTCTACCTGACCAGCAGCCAAAGCCCTATCACTCGCTGTTTGTGCTCCAGAATAACGTGTCCTAGCATCGGCAATAGCAGTGAAGATAGACTCTTCTTGTTTCATTGCTCCTTTTACAGATTCTACAAGGTTTGGGATGAGGTCAAAACGACGCTGATAATCTGTTTCAACTTGCTGCCACTGTGCCGTCACACCCTCTTTCATGGAGACTAAACCATTGAATGATGTCCAGACATAGAGAGCAATAATCAATACAATAACTCCGATTATTATTAATGTTTTTTTCATTTTATGTGAGATTAATACTAATTTGAAGGTGAAGCTTTTGTTTCATCTTTACCAGCAGGTCCCTCTTTGAAGGCAAATGCTTTGACCATATCTGTAAAAGCAACTTCTGTAGAGCTTATAATAGCTTTATTGTTGTTTGCTGCTTGTGTTGCTTCAGATCCTGTCAACTTTTTGCTAGCAGCAGAAAGAGAAATTGAAGCAAATGAGAACATATAGCATATACCTCCCTTTTGAAGTGAATACATGCGATTGTAGTATTCTCTGCCTTGAACAGTGTTTGACATAGATATAGTATTGAATGTCATATCACCAGACTTTAGTACATTACGATCTTTGATAGTTGTGATCGGTGGGAAAGCACATACACTAGACAATACCTGAACATTTGCCTGCAATGTTGCAACTGTTGAAACCTGATTCTTATCGATCGGAATAACAAAATTCACACCAGAATTTGTCTCTTCTCTTTCCCAAGCACTAGGATATTTGAGAGCAAAGCCCAATTCAGCATTTTGATATTCTGAAAGAGTATTGGAGACTTTTGTAGTCTCGGAAACTAGGACAGTAGAAGTTCCCACTGCTTCATCACCAACAGAAGTAACTTTATTATCAACTTTTGGAGAACCTCCAATAGAGACAATGGCGATAACTACGATTATAGCGAGGATTGTCACTACTATCGCAGTTGATGTTTTACCTGAATTCATATTATTTTATAAATTGATTTTTAATCATAACTAATAAATTACGACATATTCAATATAACACAAGACTATTTGTATGTACAATCAGTCTAATAGCCCATTTCTGGAGATCCACTGTGTTCATGTGTAGCTTCTTTCTTCTCTGGTTCATCTGCTATGGCTGCTTCTGTTGTAAGTAATATTGCTGCTGCAGAACAAGCGTTTTCTACACCCAATCGTGTAACTTTGACTGGATCAATAATACCAGAACTAATAATATCACTTACCATTTCGTCTTTTAGAGCATCATAACCTATATTACCCCTACCATTTTTTACCTTATCAACGATAATAGACCCATCATCTTTCCCTGCATTTATTGCAATTTGTCTAAGTGGTGATTCTAGGGCTTTCAATACGATAGAATAACCTAGTTCTTGTTCTTTTGTCATCGTTTTCTTGGTATTCATCTTCTCTACTTCTTGTGCTGCATGTATGAGTGCAACACCACCACCTGCTACTACACCCTCTTCTATTGCAGCTTTTGTAGCATTGACGGCGTCTTCTATTTTCAATTTCAAATATTTCATCTCTGTTTCTGTTGCTGCACCAACTCTTATTACAGCTACACCACCAGAGAGCTTTGCTATCCTTTCATCTATCTTTTCTTTATCATATTTTGAATCTATACTTTCACGTTGTTTCTTCAATTGATTGATACGATCTTCTATTTCGGATTTCTTGCCTTTGCCACCAACAATAACCGTACTGTCTTTGGTAGAGATAACTCTCTTTGCTTTTCCGAGCATAGACAATGTAGCATTCTCAAATTTGATACCTACTTCTTCGGAAACAACTGTGGCTCCTATAGTAACGGCTATATCTTGCAACATTTCTTTTTTACGATCTCCATAACCAGGTGCCTTTATTGCAAGTACATTGAATGTACCTCGTAGTTTATTGACTACAAATGTAGCCAATGCTTCTCCATCAACATCTTCAGCAATAATGACTAGATCTTTCTTGCCTGTATGTGCTAGTTGTTCTAGGAGAGGCAATATCTCTTTGACAGAAGAAATCTTTTTGTCTGTAATAAGTATTGCAGGATCCTCATAGTTGGCTTCCATTCTCTCTGCATTGGTTATCATATAGGCTGAAATATAGCCCTTATCAAACTCTATACCTTCTACAACTTCAGATTCTAGGCCCATTGATTGGGATTCTTCTACTGTGACAACACCGTCTTTGCCAACCTTCTTGATTGTATCTGCAATGATAGAACCCAATTCTGCAGATTCAGATGCTATTGTTGCTACTTGTTTGATCTCTTCACTATTTTGAATCGGTTTTGCTATCTTTTTCAAAACTTCAACGATATCTTTTGAAGCAGCTTCTATACCAGAACGAACTGCCATAGAATTGACTCCCATAGTTGTATGCTTGAGGCCTTCTCTTACAATAGCTTGGACAAGGATAGTAGCTGTAGTAGTACCATCACCTGCCAAATCATTGGTTCTAGAAGCAACTTCTTTTGCTATTTCTGCACCCATATTTTCGAACTTATCTTTGAGTGATATTTCTCGTGCTATAGAAACACCATCATTTGTTATGGTAGGTGTTCCATACCCTTTGTCGAGTACAATATTTCTACCACGTGGACCTAGAGTGATCTTTACTGCATCTGCAACAGTGTCAATACCCTTTTTTAGAGCTTTTCTAGCATCTTCATTGTATAAAATCTTTTTTGCCATATAGTTTGATTATTTGATAATCGCAAGTATTTCACTCTCTCTCACTATATAATATTCCTCTTCTCCGACCTTGACCTTATCGCCCCATTGGAAAAGGACTTTATTGCCAACTTTGACAGAAATTGGAACGAGTCTACCATCTTCTATCTTGCCTGGACCAACTGCTATTACTTCACCACTCTTTGAACCTTTATCTTCATTTGTTGTTATAGGGATGATGATACCAGCGGAAGTTTTGCGCTCTTTGGAATCATTATCTTCTCTTACGAGTATACGATCTTGCAGTGGTTGTAATTTTATCTTTATTTCTTTTTTCATATTTTATCTTTACTTTATTGATAATAATGGGTATTAATAATCATAATTATAGCCAAAAATCTATTTTTAGCAACTTGACAAACGGCCGACTCTAATGGACGGTCAAGTAGACATGATGAAGAATAATCGACAATATTCTTGGTGTGGTTAAATCTATAATTTGTGCCTAGCTCTATATTTTAATAATGAATCTGGGTTATTATAACTAGCAATATCCTCATAACAATATCCATCCCTTTCTATTCCATTTGATGCTTTAATATTGATTGGGGTTAGTTTTAATTCATCAATAATCCGTTTTATGACTGTCCTACTTTGCTTCACCTTTTCACCTATCGCGCGTTCTGATCCATAATGTTTACCCGACTCATCAATATAGAAATCTTTCCATTCTCCGGTCTTGAACACAAATTTTCCTTCAAAAAAATCTCTGAGCAGATTCTGGAATCTGAAGTCATTTTTTAAAGCCTCTATGCAAAATACTTCGACCCTAGAATTATTTAGATTACGAACAATTAATCTTTCAGTAACATCTTCCAAGTATTTGCTTATAGCACTTTTAGGAAGATTAAACTTCTTACACAAAACTTTTTCAGTTGTCCAGTGATTACTGTTTTTATCTACATAATATCCAGCCCACTCTCCGCTCTTTTCAACTTGAGGAAAAGAAAGATAGCCTTTCACTTCTTCTAGCATTAATAAATTCTCATAACAATAACAATTGTCAACTCTTCCTGTTAAATCTCTAAGGCTTCTGCACACGACTTTATTTCTCGTAATAAACTTATTCAATGTATTCTCACGAAAGTTAAATTTGGTTACAAGATTGTGTACATTAGCCCAGTGTTTCCCATTCTCGTCTATCCAAAATCCTTTCCATTCACCTTCAGAGATGACTTTAGGTAATTCTATAAATTGTTTTACTATTTCTAAAGAAGCTAACTCTTCATAGCAATAAGCTTTAGTCCGTCTGTTTGATAAATCTCTCATCTCTATCCCCGATATATTTTTTTCAGATATACCTCTTTGAATCACAGACACGTGTACTCCTAATTTTGCTGATAGAACAGACAACGGTGCCAAATGTTTTCCATTAATTTCTGTATAAAAACCTCTCCACTCTCCAGAGAGTTCTGATTTAGGTATTTTTTCGATAAAATCTTTTATGTAGTCCATTTGTAATACTTCCTCATAACAGTATGCCTCACATCTTCTATTCATTCCAGCTAGAATCGTCTTGGTTGAAAAGTCTTTAATTACCTTAAATAAACCTTGTTTGGCAATACCAATTTTTCTAGCAATAGCTGTAAACGAAGCCCAGTGTTTCTCATTCTCGTCGGTCCAAAATCCTTTCCATGGATCAAATTCCGATGAGGAACTTTTTGGAAAGTCAAAATCTTGTTCCATTGTGTTCTGTTCTCTTTCTTCGACAGTCCTAGTACTTTCTACACTACTAGATAAGAGTTCACTTATATTTTCACGCCAATACTTTGTTTGAATAATTCTTCGACCAATATCTGGGAATTCTTTTATAAGATCGCTTCTTTCTTGCTTGGTCATTATATCCAATCTATCAAGAGCCAGACCCTGTTCTTCTAATTTACGAACATCAAAAATATAGCTGGCATTTCCTTCTTCCTCGCACACATATACCACCCTATTTAAAGGTTTTATTTCCACTCTAAAGTATGGCGTTTGTCTCATCATTTCTTCTGTTACTTGCCCTTGAATAAGATTGACTTGATCTCTAGAAATGCTGAAATCAGTTTCAAGAATATATAGAAGGGTAGTTAATCTTGGTATTAGTTTCTTTTTTTCAAAAGTCTCTTCTCCACTTGTTGGGACAGATTCTAAAGTGTCTGGAGGTGTAATAACATTATTTGTAAATTTTAATCTTTCATTAATAAACACCTCTATAGATTTAATCTGATCTATCTTTCTCTGTGCCCTATCTAGTAACTCACCTATATTTGGTAGACTATAATATATATAAGCCTCGTCTTCAAACTCCCTTATGGTTTTGTTGCTTTCAATCTTTTTCTTGTATCTTTGAATCACATCTTCTGTAAAAACAACAAGCTGATTTAAGGCGTCATTTGCAAATGTGTTTATATTTTCAACAGTTAAAGGAGCTTCGAGAATTGATGATAGACGAGCTTGAAGCTCTTTATTTTCCTCATATCTCAATCTGTTCTCGGTAGAAAAAGAAGGATTTTCTGATGACATATTCTCATATTAACAGAATTTTCCAAAAGATTAAACCCTACTGCTTCTGTGAAGAGTACCCAATAAAGTATTTTATAAAGATTTTATCGTTTCTTCAGCAAAACTTTATCAGGATTTTATCTCGATATGATACGGTAGCAGAATGCAAGAAAATGATTACCAAATATCTTCTAATAATATAAGAAAATACTACTACAGCATTGGATCAGTTTTTAGTCCTGCACTAAAACAAATAGTTATATTTAATCATTATGGATTGAGACATTTGTTTGGTAACAGAAATGGAGTAAGATCAAAAAAAGAAATACTGCATAGATATAATTTACTAAAATATACCGAGATAATATTATCAAACGTTAAAGAAATATCTGGAACAAGAAAACTTATGGGACGAAAATCAATAATGGAGTTTTTTTCTATAGAAAGATATATAGATGATAAGAAAGTAAGACTTATAATAAGAAGGCTAAACAAGGGAGTTTTACACTTTTACAGTATTATGAATACATAAACGAAAATACCCTTCTAAAAGAGTATTTTCGAGTTCTCGCCACCGACTATAATGTCGAACGAATCAGCTTGGAGAATACTCCAATGACCGCGAGATTCGTAACTGCTAGACATAGTAGCAAGATTAGGATATTTGTCAATAATAATGACCAAGTTCACATACATATGACTAACCTCACAGTTTGTGCTTGACTTCCTATAATTCTTTTGTTATCTTTATTATGTTATTCACAAATCGTCACACTTCGTGGCAATTTGCACCAAAAGAGCGTGTCCTAGGTCTAGGGCCCGCTCTTTTGGTTTTCTACCAGATTTTATAGAGGTATTTCTTATCAATCACTTTTCGGGATAATACCCATTTTTTACCTTAGTTTAAAAAAGGATATTTAGACAAAAGGAAAACGCCACACAAGTTGGCGTTTTCTAATGACTCTAATAGTATAGACGACCTAGATTAAAAGTCAATAGCAAATTGTTGATAACATATACAGAAAAGACCCATATTTCATGGGCCTTTTTGTTGTGGATTTAACAAAACGAAAGACCAGAAGCACAAGGGTTAATTTGATATATTACGAACGGATATAGCACTGTTAAAGCAATGGCAGTTGCTATGAAACAGATGATAAATACGACATATCTCTTTTTTATTCGAAGAAAAACCCGATAGTAGACATAAGCTAACCCAATAAAGATGATCCAAAAAATAGTGGTCATAATTCTAAAGATTGGTTTTACCGAGGCCACTTTTTCATTCTGCTGTAAAGTGTAGCCTAAAGAATTACAATATTTCGATGCAGAGTCTTTCATATCTTCGAATCTAACATTTGCACTACGCCAGCCGTTTATTATTTCTTCTTTTGCGTTAGGTGAATACCATTGGCACTCTTTTAGATTATCATTAATCAATAATTCTGGAGCGAGAGCTGCCTGTGCTTGAGAAACAGTACCTGTAAGGATAAGTGAGAGTAGAACAAGGATGAAATACTTTTTCATGTTTTTATAATATAATTTGATTATGAAGTAATGGTAAATAATTCTACAAATTTATCATAGGCAGGTAGATACTCGGCTTTCAGTAGGTCAATTCTGATATCGTATCCATTCCAATTACTAATAGTTACGCGTTCGACACTTTTTCCATCTGTAGATGTTACAGTCTGTCTCATAGCAGATGAGTATGTCCACACTTTTGTTTTGAGATCCTTTTTGTTTATGTTTATCTCTGTCCCTCCACCAGTATTTTTTTGTTGATTATCTACATAACCAGTCTGATAATAGGTTACACTAATAATTGGTTCAAAATTAGTTGACGACAATTCATGTCCAAAATCATATTCAGTGAATCTACTATCCGTTGAGATTGGTCTTACTGTCCATGAACTATTTTCAGGGTAAACAGCTGAATACAGAGCGTTTGATGATGAAAAAGTTTTATTCCATACCGGATTTATGATTGTACCATTTGACGTTACATCCAGATCAATTCCCACAGGTCCTCCGATCTGTGGGCGACTATTGTCGCCGCCATTTATTGAACCACTTATGTGGTAGTAGCCTATCTTTGTTGGCCTTACAGTCACTTTAAAACTCTGTTGCTGTCCATACTTTAGATCACCCCTCCATTCAGTATTACCACTAACAACTTGTATTTCTTTAGGCAAATTTATACTTACGCTAACAGCTGCATCTGATCTTGATACAAATCGAAATTCGAGAACCGCTGGTTTGTTTAATAACGGCTCATCTATAAAGCAGAGTTTCCCTACAAATAGTGGTTGCTGAGTCATTGCGTTTGCAACCGAAGCTCCGAAAAGATTATTGAACGCTGATTGATTACCAAGAACTCCAGGACATTTAAGGGTATATGTCTGATCAGGTTGTTCCGGAGGAAACGGATAAAATGCTCCTTTTATAAATATATAGACCACAATCACTACAATAAGCACTACGACGATTATTAATAATGGCACAACAAAACCTTTTTGAGAGTTTTTCATATGTGGAATACTATACCACAAGTTAGTCAAATGTGGTATGCTTAAAACCATGAAAAAGAAAATACTAATCTCGCTCCTAGGAGTACTCGTAATTATAATTTTATGTGTAATAGCTTTATTCTTATATGTTAATCAAGTAGAGAATATGACTATCCAAACAGGTAAGTATTTTGATGAGACCGGAAAAGAGCTGGGTATTTGTAAAATAGAGAGAAAGTTAATGAAATTGGCAGATGTTCCCAAGGCTACTACATATTATTTTACTTCCACTGGGGAATCAGTCGGTTTCTGTAAAGGAGATAGTACTGGTTCCTCAATTTCGTCATCGGGTCCTGCCAACCCTATTTGTTCTCCTGTGAGCTTACAAAAATTGACTGATAGCAAATTGTATCCTTACCTTACTCCCGGTCAAGCTGTAACTGCTAAATATCGATGTATCATATACAAGTAGATTTCAGAATAAGATACGACCAACAAGCTTTGACTGTATTGCACCCCAAAGACATATGTGTTAGCATTGTTCTTGTAAATGAAATCCCTTCTTCCCTATATACAGATCATACTTTCTGTTATACTAGTAAGCGCTATACTCCTCCAAAGAACAGGTTCACAAGTAGGTGGTGCTTTTGGTGGCGGTGACAACCTAAGTAGTGCACATCATACTAGGAGAGGTATGGAAAAATGGTTATTTAGAATCACAATAGTCGTAGCGATACTGTTTGCATTATCTGCTCTCATTAGTTTGATATAGTTTCCAATTTGCATTTCAAAATAAAGTAAAAGACTGTGACTGAAACAGAATCACAAAAAGAATTCCGCTTGAAACGCGGGAATAAAATACTCGATTATATCAATAAATTCTCTGCAACCGAGAAAGTGATTTTTGGTATATTAGTATTTATTGCACTTATTAGTACAATTACTATGACTTCGAAAGCCACAAATTATTTCATGGTAGAAATTCCTGGAAGTGGTGGTCGACTCCATGAAGGATTAGTTGGATTGCCTAGAACTATAAATCCTGTCTTATCTGTAACTGATGTGGATAAAGACCTTTCATCACTCATATATTCTGGATTGATGAGATATAGCGACGGTGTTCTAGATACAGACCTTGCAGAATCATATACAATCTCAAAGGATGGTCTAACTTATGATTTCAAATTACGCAATGATATTTATTTCAACGATGGAGAACCAGTAACTGCAGACGATATAGAGTTTACGATCCACAAAATACAAGACCCAAACCTCAAGAGTCCTCGCAGGTCGGACTGGGCAAATATAACGATAAAAAAGATAGGAGATAAAGACATTCAGTTCATATTGAAACAACCTTATTCTCCATTCCTTTCGAATACTACTGTCGGTATATTACCCAAGCATATTTGGAACAATGTTGTAGATGATCAATTTGTATTTAGCAAATACAATATAGAACCAATAGGTTCTGGTCCTTACAAGATATCTTCTATCGTTTATGGTAACAGTGGTATACCAACAGAATATAGTCTAAATACATGGAGAAAATACTATGGAGACAAGCCATATATCGACAACTTTGTATTTAGTTTCTTCTCCGATGAAGAAAATGCTGTATCAGCGATAAGTAATGGCAAAATAGATAGTCTAGCAGCGATCTCTCCTGGAACTGCTCTCAAATTGGACGAGCAATTGAAAGGAAGTCATGAGATAATATCATCATCATTACCAAGAGTTTTTGGCGTATTTTTCAATCAGAATCAGTCTCTTGTATTGGCTGATCTAAATGTTCGAAAGGCACTTGATATGTCTATTGACCGCAAGGCAATAATCAAAGATGTTTTGAATGGTTATGCAGATATTATCGATGGACCATTGCCAAACTATTTCTATGATTCTCACAATGATAAAAAAATAGTGAAAGATGACGATAATTTCGATCAATTGGAAAATATTGCTCTGGCACAACATCTCCTAGAGAAAAATGGCTGGAAGAAAAACCAAAATAATATTTATGAGAAAAAATCAGGAAAGACCGCTTCGACAACATTGGCTTTCGATATTTACACTGCTGATTCTCCAGATCTAAAACAAACTGCAGAATTGGTAAAAAATTATTGGACTCAACTTGGTGCTTCGGTAAATGTCAAAGTGTTCGAATCTGGAGATTTGTATCAAAACATTATTCGCACAAGGAAATATGATGCATTACTATTTGGTGAACAGATCGGTAAAGATAGGGATATGTATGCTTTCTGGCATTCTTCACAGAGAAATGCACCAGGATTAAATGTTTCTATGTATACAAATAGCAAAGTTGATACAATTCTCGAGAGTATACGATCAACAAATAATGATAAAATTAGGAATGATGGATATAACAAACTTGATCAATTGATAAAAGAAGATATACCTGCAGTATTTCTATATTCACCGAACTTTATTTACATTATCCCAAAACAATTAAAAGGTCTGAAATTGGACTTAATTGTAATTCCATCAGACAGATGGAATTCTATCAGGAATTGGTATCTAAATACCGAGAAAGTATGGAGTCTATTATCACAAAAATATGAATAATCAAAAAAACAATTACAATCGCCGTTATGTGCGACAAAATAGATCTGCAACAAGGATACTACATAATGATACAAATAGGATCAATGAGACAAATAAGACACCGTCTACAAATTCGCCAAACGTTACTCCTAACAATAACCCATCAAAACCACATAGAATAGTTATGGGTCGTGGAGCGAGGAAAATATTGATAGATAGAACAACAAAAACATTTGGGAGGCCGAAGGTTGAGCACCACATTGCTGGCGCTAGGATGAATATTATGCGCAAAGCTAGCCATCACGGTGGTAGGATGCCTTCTGGTCGCAATCTTACAACAAAGAAAACAGACGATATTATCCCACCTTTACAAGATGGAGCAATAAGGATCATTCCACTAGGCGGTGTCGAAGAAGTAGGAAAGAATATGACGGCGATAGAATATAAGGGAGATATTATTATCATTGATATGGGATTCCAATTCAAAGAAGAAGGAACTCCTGGAATTGATTATATATTGCCAAATACAAAATACGTTGAGGAGAGAGCTAGTATGATAAAAGGTGTATTTATAACTCATGGTCACTTGGACCATATAGGTGGTATACCCTATATCATGCCAAGAATAGGAAATCCGCCAATATATTCAAGACAATTTGGAGCAATCATGATACAAAAGCGTCAGACAGAATTTCCAAACTTGCCACAACTCGATATGAAAGTCTTGGACAAAAATGAGACGGTAGTTATAAATCCTTCATTGAAAGTAGAGACTTTTGCTATCTCACATACTATTCCAGACTCTATGGGACTCATCATTCACACAGAGATCGGTGATATTATATTTATAGAAGATGTTCGTGTAGATAATGTTAAGGGAATACCTACAGAAGAAGAGGAAAAACAATATTCAAGATTCAAAGATAAACAAGTTTTATTGCTCACTATGGATTCTACTTCTATAGAGAAACATGGCTTTTCACTTTCCGAAAGTACTGTTACAGAAAATATAGAACAAATAATCAAATCCTCTGGAAGTCGTATAATCATAGGTACTTTCGCTTCACAAGTAGAACGTATAATCAATATCATAAAGATTGCAGAAAAATACAATAAGAAAATTGCTATTGAGGGTAGGAGCATGAAAACAAATATTGAGATAATAAAACAGTTGAGACTTGCACATATAACCAATATAATTCCAGTAGAGGATATAGAAAAATATCCACCTGATCGCATAATTATGCTTGTAACTGGTGCACAAGGTGAAGAATTTGCAGCACTTATGCGCATAGCAAATAAAACTCACAAATATATCAAGTTAAGGCCAACAGATACTATCATATTGTCTTCATCTATAATACCAACCAACTATAGTTCTGTAGTCAAATTGAAAGACAATCTATATCGCTCCGAAGCAAAAGTAATCACATACTTAGATTCTGATATCCATGCTTCTGGTCATGGCAATCGTGATGAATTGAAATGGATCCATGAGCATATCAAATACAAATTCTTCATACCACTCCATGGCAATCACTATATGTTGCGTCAACATGCAGAATTGTCTATGTCTCTAGGTACTCCAAGAGAAAATGTACTTGTTCCAGACAATGGTTCTCTGATCGAAATAGATCCAAAAGGTGAAAAGGCTATTATACGCAAAGAGAAGGCTCCTTCTGGACTTGTATTGGTAGATGGCTTCTCTGTCGGTGATGCACAAGACGTTGTTATACGCGACCGCCAAATGCTTGCTCAAGATGGTATATTTATTGTATTTGGTATTATCAATGCTAGTACAGGTAAACTCAAGAAATCTCCAGACATCATTTCTCGTGGCTTCGTATACTTACGTGAATCACAAGACCTATTGCATGAAGTGAGAACTCTCATAAAAGAAACAGTGGAAAGATCTACACAAGGGATGAATCCAATCAATATTGATTATGTCAAAGACAATATAACAGATACTGTTAGCAAATATCTATTGCAAAAAACAGCCAAAAGGCCGATGGTAATCCCTGTCATACTCACCATATAAATCTGATATAATGTCTATAATGAAGACGACAATAACTGGCGCAATGCCAAAGAGTCATGTGGTTTACACGATTGCTATCATTGGCTTTATTTTTGCATTGCACATCGTACTTCCGATGTATTCAAATTCGAGCTTTTTGTCCCTATTTGCAGATGAGAGAACGCTTGGATTTATATATATGGCTGGTGCAGCTGTAACTATACTTGGTTTTCTCTTGGCATCTCCCATCATTCGCCGTATTGGTAATTACCGTATGGCTATTATTCTTATTATTGCACAAATGGCCATATTTTATGGCCTCATCACAACATCTTCATCGTCTACAATAGCAATACTTTTTATATTGCAATCTGCTATTGCTTCACTCATAGGACTTACTTTGGACGTCTTCTTGGAAGTCTATACAGATAGTGCCAATGTCGGCACAGTAAGAGGATTGTATACTGCCACTTTGAATTCAGCATGGATCATAGGTCCACTTATCGGTAGCATGATCATCGGTAATACAGAAAATTATCGCAATACATATGTTGTAGCTCTTGCAATGCTATTTCCCCTCCTCTATCTCATATATCGCAATTTTCCTAGATTTAAAGATCCAAACTACACTCACTTATCACCAGTCCAACTTGCAAAGCATATCAGACACAATAAAAACTGGATTAGACTATTTTCAGCAAATTTTATTATTCAGATCTTCTATGCATGGATGGTCGTTTATAGTCCTATCTATCTGAATAAGATCATTGGTTTTAGCTGGGAAGAGATAGGTATTATATTGGTAATTATGCTTTTACCATTTCCACTCATACAATATCCACTCGGCAAATTGGCCGATCGTAAATATGGCGAAAAAGAGATGATGTTTCTTGGTTTTGCTTTTATGGGCATTTCTACAATAGCTATTTCTTTTATTGGAACTTCTAGTCTCGTTGTATGGGCTCTAATGCTATTCTTAACCAGAGTTGGTGCAGCAACAGCAGAGATAATGATGGAAACATATTTCTTCAAGACAGTTTCAAATAGGGACACTGCAGCTCTCGGAATATTCCGTATTACTCGTCCACTGTCATACTTTATAGCTCCACTTATAATGTCTATTGGACTTATATTTATAAGAGATCAATACATGTTTGCGATTATTGGTATTATCACTCTTTTCGCACTATATCCAATATCCAAGATCAGAGATACAAATTGATATTATTTATTTTATAGAATACTTTTTCATTATCTCTTCTTCAACTTTTGCCCTTTCTGCCCCATATTTCATTATAGACAATTGTCTCAACTTATCCACTCGAGAAATATCTCCTTTTGGTGTTGGGCCCACTTTAACATTGAAAGGTTTCATTGGCTTTCCATTGACTAGAAGTTTGAGATAAGCGTGGAAATTGTCTTGATTGATAATATCTTTTGCCAAAAATGTCGGTACAAGTTGTTTCTCTAGAAATTCTGCATCATCCGATCCGACACGATATATGGCCATAGAACCAACGTTTCCAAATACAGCATTTTTTATCTTATCATCGAGTTGTCCTATGAATTGATGTGCAAGATTGAGTGATAGCCGATATTTCCTTGCTTCAGAGAGTATAACTGCAATAGAATCAGTAGTAATATTTTGAAATTCGTCTAGATAAAGATAGAAGTTTGGCATTTTATCTACTCGAGACAAAGCTGCCATAAGTATCTTGCCTACCAATATGAGACCTATCAAATGTGAATTGATATCCCCAAGTCTTCCTTTGGATAGATTTACTAGAAGGATCTTTTTATTGTCCATAACATCACGGAAATCAAATGATGATTTCTCTTGCGCTATGATAGGACGCATAATTTCATTTGCCAAAAATACGTCAAATTTGGATGTAATATAAGGAACAATATTTGCAAGTGATGCTTCACCACCTGCCTTCTCTGCTATTTCACGCCAAAATTGCACAATGATCGGATTTTTGCATTTTGATATTTTGAGATCTCGAAATGCTTTATTGGACATAACTCTCGATACATCGAGAAGTGTCGATCCACTTTCTGGATCTTCTATAACAAGTCCTGTAGCATTCCTGAAGTATTGCTCAAATATTGGCCCCATAGACTCCGGTACTGCTCCATAGAGTTTCTGAAATATTGAAAACATTTCATTTACAACAAATGTTTTTTGCTCTGGGAAACGCATATCGTATTCGAGCATATTGAGTGCCATTGGACGCTCTGTACTCGCTGGATCAAAATATATTACATCTTCATATCTCTCTTCAGGAATATTTGCCAATATATCAACTACATCAGAGCCATGTGGATCAATAAAACAAACTCCATCACCAGCCTGTATGTCTTGGATAATCATATTTTTGAGTAGAGTAGTCTTGCCTGTACCAGTCTGACCTATGACATAGAAATGTCGCAGACGATCTTCTGGCGTGATGAATATCTTTGTTTCTTGACCTCGAAAATTATTGACGCCTAGGAAGGTTCCACTTTGAGTAATTTCGATTGGAGCAGGGGCAATGCCAGAACCAGATTGTTTGAGTTGTGGAGCTGCATGATGTGTAGTAACTGAAGGAAAATGAATACATGTTGTAACTTCTTCTAGATTTAGTATCATTTGCTCGGTTTTATCATAGACTCTCATAGAAAATCTCTCTAGAATCTCTTCTAGTTTTTTTCTCTCTCCATTCTTCCACTCTATACGATTGCCGTATCCATGCTCAAATTGATTGAAACTTGACTGTATATCATTCAATATGCCAACAGCCTCTTCTTTGGTCGTTGCCGATGCAACAATACGCAGATTTGCAGATATAAAAGGACTTTTGAGTTTACGAGTAAATTGCTCTATGGAAGCTTGGTCAATTGATTGAGAACGTTTGCTCTCTTCTTCTTTTTGCTTTTCTATTGTTTTCTCACTTTTGAACATACCCATAAATTCCTTGCTAAAAGTACCAACCATTGATCTACTTGTCTCCTCCAATGCATCTTTCACCTTCTTGCCTTTACGGATCTTCTCTATTGCTCTATTACATTCTTTGGAATATTCATCCTCTCTTCTTCCTATTATCAATTGTATAGCAGCGCCTTCCCCTTCTTTATTTATTTTGGAAAATGAATTTAGTATAGAATTGAGCGGATCAACATCAAATTCTTCATATGGCTTGAGTGGATAGATAGGATGCTTTGATAAATGACCATAAGAAGCAACAGAGACTCCATCGGAAGAGAAAATATTGTAATCATCTTTATGTTCATGAATATGCGCTCCGGGAAAGACTGATAATATTTGTTTCTCAAATAATTCTTTTCTATTTGAAGGAACTGAAACATAAAATATCACCTCTTCGCTACCATGTGAATTTGCAATTTCGATAGAGAACCAGTCTGCATCTTTTCTATCACTATTTGCTTTGTTTTGAGATACAGAAAGCATACCTGCATAAAATTGTTCCATACCTGATATCAATCTGCTCAATTCGGATTTTTTATCATCTGTTTCGATTTCTGGCAAAGACACTTCGAAAAGTGCCATATGTAAAGGTTTCCACAATTCACTATTTGCTTTGAGATCAGTTATAGGATAGCCAGATGCAACAAATTGTATTAGAAAACGATGAAAGTCATCATAGAGATGAGGATTATTCATTTTTTCTACAATATGAATAGCATTTCTTATTCCCTTTTCTTGCAATATTCCTATCAATTCTTCTATCTGCTTATCGTGTGGCTCTGGAGAAAGCTCTAGGACTATTTCATTTGATTCATGATCTTTGAGAGAATATTCTGGTGCCAAGACTTCATTGGGTTTTGATTTTGAATATTCTTGCAATACCTCTCTCGCCGAATTTTTCTCTGAAACTATTTCTCCACTCTTTTCTGTATTTGTATGCCTTTCTGAAACGATGCCGCGCAACCGCGCCAACTCCTCTTGTGGAGTTTCCAATGGTTCACGACCTTCGAATGGTGTTGGATTCATTGTTATAATTATAGCATTTTCTATAAAATCGCAACTCGAACATGGTTTGATTTATTTGAGAATATTGACTGCGCGTTATTTTCAGCTAAGATTAAGGTACAATATCAATAACTATGCAAAAGATCAAAACAATCCATGCTCGAGAGATTCTCGATTCACGAGATGATCCTACTATAGAAGTAGACATTACTCTTTCTGACGGTTCTATTGGCCGTGCATCTGTACCATCTGGTGCATCTATTGGCAATCATGAAGCTGTTGAATTGCGAGACAATGATAAAAACCGGTATGGAGGCAAAGGAGTATTGAAAGCAATAGACAATATAAATACAACTATTCAGAAGGCAATCATTGATCAAGAATTTGACCAGAAGTCATTGGATGACAAATTGATTTCAATAGATGGTACTCCAAATAAATCCAATCTCGGTGCAAACGCAACCTTGGCTGTATCCCTTGCTTTTGCGAGAGCATTGTCCATAAGTTCAAAAAGACCATTATATGAATACTTCAAAGATATCATACGGAGGTCAGACCTCCGTATGCCAGTACCACTAATGAATGTCATAAACGGTGGCAAGCATGCAGAAAATTCGACCGATATACAAGAATTCATGATAGTGCCACATGGTTTTACTTCATTCAAAAGAGCATTACAAGCTGGTGTAGAAATATTTGATTGTTTGCACAAGATATTAGATGAGCGCAAAATGACAACAACCGTAGGTGATGAAGGTGGTTTTGCTCCACAATTACCATCCAATGAATCTGCAATAGAAATCATCATAGAAGCAATAAGTGGTGCAGGATATAAAACAGGCAAAGAAGTTAGTCTTGCTCTCGATATTGCATCAACAGTATTTTACAAAGATGGTATGTATGATTTGTCTAGGGATAAAAGGATATTAACAACAGAAGAAATGATAGGTTGGTATGAAGGACTTGTAAACAAATATCCTATTGTTTCCATAGAAGATGGTTTGGCAGAAGATGATTGGGATGGTTGGGCACTGTTGACAGACAAGCTAGGTAAGAAGATTCAGCTTGTTGGTGATGATCTATTTGCTACAAATCTCGCTCGCCTGTCCAAAGGCATAGAGAAAAAAGTCGCAAATTCTATACTTATAAAGCCAAATCAGATTGGTACTATTTCGGAGACTATACAAGTCATAGACCTTGCAAAAAAGGCTGGTTACAGTCCTATAGTATCACATCGATCTGGAGAAACAGAAGACGTTACAATTGCCGATTTTGCAGTTGGTACAGATGCAGGACAGATAAAGACTGGCTCACTTTCGAGAACAGATAGGATAGCAAAGTACAATCAACTCCTCAGGATAGAAGAAGAACTTGGAGACAAAGCTTCTTTTGCAAAATTTTTCGAAAACTGATAGATAAAACTATTTATCTAGATTATAATGCCCTATTGGCTTGCCACTATTTTCGTCTATTTCATATACTATAGGCATACCAGTTGCAATCTCTAGAGCAACAATATCTTCATCACTTATTTCATCAATATATTTTATGATTGCACGTAGACTATTACCACTCGCTGAAACAATAACTCTCTTCCCTGCTTTTATATCTGGCAAGATTTCATCATTCCAATAAGGAATAGTCCTATTCATGGTATCTTCGAGTGATTCGCCTCTAGGTAATATAGATCTATCCAAATCTTTGTATTTTGGATCAAAGCCAGGATATCTAGGATCATCTTCTTTCAATTGTGGTGGCTTCACAGAGTAACTCCTACGCCAAATATGTACTTGCTCTTTGCCCTCTATCTTTGCTACATCTTCATGCTTTTGCCCTTGTAGAGCACCATAATGCCTTTCATTCAATCTCCAAGAATATTTTATAGGCAAATCATTTTGACCAATTTCTTGAATGATTATCTTTGCAGTATCGATAGCTCTCTTTAGAACCGAAGTAAAAGCAATATCAAAAACATATCCATTATCTTTTAGTATCTTACCAGCATTGTGTGCTTCTTTTATACCCTCTTCATTTAGCTCTGCATCTGTCCAGCCACAAAATATCTTATTTTTATTGTAATCTGTTTGTCCGTGACGGATGAATACTACTTTTATCATATATTCAATATATCATGCATATGGTATTAGACAAACTTATTTCGAAATATGCGATTGATTATCAATATTGTAAGCCCAGTACAAAATACACCCAGAGACCAGCCTGCGATAACATCTGTTGTCCAGTGAACATTTAGTACTATGCGACTGAAACCAATGAGTAAAATAGCAAGAATTGAAACAATAAATAACAATTTTCTTTTTATAGGATCTTTAATATAAAAAGCAAATACATAAGCAAATGCAAAAAAGAATGTAGTCGCAAGAGCAGCATGTCCACTTGGAAAACTCGGATCACCAATGATCAATTGCAAAGCATTGTCGGGGCGCGCTCTCATAATAAAATTCTTCATACATATAGTGATTGCACCGGTTGAGACAACTGATATAACAAATATCAATCCTTCTCTCCATTTTTTTCGTAGGATGAATACGATGCCAATAACAATTCCCAATCCCAGAGTTATAGCAGTTCCACCAATCGTACTTATTATATTCCCAATACTCGCCAATGTTGGTGTAACATTATTTGCAATAAATATATTGACTGCAAGATCGAGATTCATATTGGTATTTATTGTATCATTTTGCTACTTTCACTGCTTCTTCAAATGCAATAGATAATAGTCGAGAAGCGCCGTCAGATCCCATTGTTATGCCATAGAGAACTCCAGCACGAGACATTGTTTCGCGATTGTGAGTTATGAGTATGAGTTGGGATCTTCTAGATAGATCTTCTATCATATCTCCATATTTCTTTGAATTTGCTTCATCGAGTGCTGCATCAGTTTCGTCCAGAATGATAAAAGGTGGAGGATTGACTTGGGATATTGCAAACAGTAATGCTATTGAAGTCAATGCCCTTTCGCCACCAGAGAGCATCATTAGTCCTTTGACCTTTTTCCTAGGCAGACTGACATTTACTTCTAGTCCCAAGTAACCTTCTTCTTGTATTTCATTTTCTTCATCAATACTATTTGCAATCCTCTCTTCAGACAATATTTCATCCAATTCCCCTATATCACTCTTTTTTCGTCTTTTTATTTCTCTTACTGCTTCCAATTCGGCCTTACCACCACCAAACATGAGTACAAAGAATTTTTGGAATTCAGCATTTATTTTCAAAATACCACTTTTGAATTCAAAATCAATACGCAGATCGAGATCTGTTATCATTTTGAGCAATTCTAACTTTGCTTTCGCCAGATCCTCCAATTCTTTCCCTAGAAATACATCTCTTTCTTCTGTCTCTCTATATTCCTTCATGACTTCATTGCCACCATAGCCACCAGCATCCTCGAGACGTATCTTTAATTTCTCGATTTGTCTTCTACGACTTTCTTGCGCATCTCGATCTATTCGGTCGTTCCCGTCGCAGGCGGCGACAAGTGTCGAACGAGGCGAAGCCGAATGTGAGACACTTCGTCGCGCCGAGGAGGGAACGACCGACAATTGGTCGGCTGACGCATAATCTAACACTTCCCTACCAATAATAATTCCTGCCTCTCCCAAATCCCTCTTCATAGATTCTTCATCATGAATCACTTTGTTTAACTCATTTGTAAGATCAGAGACTATATTTCGTAGTTCATTTTGTTTTGCAATTATTCTAAAAACATCTTTTTCTGCATCACGATTTGTATCTTTCTCTTTCTCTAGAGATTCTTTTAGACCCACATATTTGTCATTTATCTTCTTCTCTTCTTCTATTATAGATCTCAATTTCTTTTCCAATTCACCTTTATCTCTCTCCAATTTGCCAACTTCTTCTTTGAGATCTACATTGAAGAGTGAATCTATTACTGATTTGTGTTTACCGATAAATTCTTTGAGAGTCTTTATGATCTCAGAGAAGAGTTTCCTGGCATCATCAAAAATACTAAAGCTTTCGATATTTCGAACAACTTCTTCTAGGTCTTTCAAATATACAGTTTTCGATTCTTCATTTTTTATTTTATAATTCTCTTTTTCAATTGCCCTTTTATTTGCATTTATCTCTCCTTCTATCCTTCCAACATCCCTCATTATCTCTTCCTTTTTACTCCTTTCCTCTCTCAACCTTTTTTCGAGTTCTATCAATTCATGGCTTTTATTGTCTTTATTCTTAGAATTGGTAAGCACATCCTTTGCTTTTTCGAGTTCCTTTTCGAGAAAAGCAAGATCTTTCCTTGGCTCTGACAGTAGAGTGGTCAATCTCTCTTTCTCTGTTTTTACATAATAGTCTTCAATAGAAAAATATTCTTTGTATAGAGTAGTTAGCTCTTTGCGCATCTCTTCTGCTCTCTCTACTTTCTCAACTTGTTTTTTCAAGAATTTCAAATGTGGTGCAATCTCTCTTCGCAATGATTCTACTTGATTCATATTTTCTTCTGTCTTTTCGAGCTTCCTTAGGCTTTCAATCTTTTTCCATTGATATACCTTAAGACCGAGTGCATCTTCTATGATCTCTCTCCTTTCTCTCGTAGAAGCAGAAAGCACCCTATCTGCCTCTCCTTGAGATATGATATGGTGTCCTGTTGCTCCGACATGAGCATTTGCCAATAATTCAGCGATATCTCTCAAACGGACTTGACTGCCATTTAGTAGATATTCATTGGAATTATCTCTATGTACTATCCTCTCGACCATTACTTCATCAAAATCAATATCTTTGAATATTCTCCTAGAATTGTCGAAAGCAAGTTTTACATTTGCTCTATTTGCCCTCCCTGTACCCGATGAACTATCTCCCCCTCCATTCCAGATCATATCTTCTCCCCTCTTGCCTCGAAGAGACTTGATAGACTGCTCTCCTAGTACAAACTGGAAAGCTTCTGCAATATTGGACTTGCCCGAACCATTTGGTCCAACAATGCCAGTTATCGCTGAAGTAAAAGACAGCGACGATTTTTTGGCAAATGATTTGAAACCAGAAAGCTCAAGGGATTTGAGATACATGGCTATATTCTAGCATTTTCTCAAGAAAAAGCCCTCCAAAACGGAGGGTGTAATATCATGAAAGTGTGATCAGTGAGATCAAAACACCGGTAGCTTGCTCACCAACAGTTCGGCATTTTTCGCATTGGCTGATATGCATTTGCATGCAACCAGCTATGATCCTAAGACCACACGGCGCCATCTCGCAACACGGAACGACATGCTCTGCCATCAACCCCCTTGCTCGATCCTCATGGCAAGAACAATGACATTCGTATAGATCACCTTCACTGCAACATTCAACAATAGAATCCATAATTCACCTTTCTTTGACTGCCTTCAATTCAGTGATAAATATAACACAGATAAAAGAAAATCACCACCCCTTCACCTCGAGTGCCTTCTCTGCTGCTTTTTGTTCTGCCTCTTGTTTGGAAGGACCAGAACCAGTAGCGACTTGAACATCGCCTAGAAATACTCCCAAAGTGAATTGTTTATCATGGTCAGGACCAATTTCCTTCAGAGTTCTATAAGATGGAGTAATACCCACTTTGTCTTGTGCAACTTCCTGGAAACGACTCTTTGCATCTATCCAAGTTTTGTTTTTGACTATTTCTTCTATATCTATCGTGTTTAGCAAATGATTTGAGATAAAGTTGGCCGCAGCATTGTATCCACGATCTAGATATATAGCGCCTATTATTGCCTCTACTGCATTGGCGAGAATAACGGAGCGGGCACGACCACCATCTTTGGCTTCACCTTTTGAAAGCAAAATGTAGTCATTCAAGTTTATAGATTGAGCAACTTTTGTGAGACTAACGGTATTCACGAGAGCAGAGCGGAATGCTGTTAGTTCACCTTCAGCTTTCTTTGTGTATTTCCTGAATAGGAAACTTGTCACTACCAATTCCAATACTGCATCGCCTAGGAATTCTAGTCTTTCATTGTGTTCCATTCCAGAAACACGATTTTCATTCAAATAAGAGCGATGTGTACAAGCATTTTGCAAAAGCGAAATATCGTCAAATTCGACTCCTATTTTATCTGCAAATTCTTTGAAATCTGTTTTCATGTTTTTGTTTTTGATAATAGTTTATGTTTTCGTCGCGACCGTCGAGGCGGCGACAAATGTCGAACGAGCGAAGCGAATGTGAGACATTTAGTCGCGCCGAGGAGGGAGCGACGAAAAATCGATCATGTTTCTCCTTTACCCAAAGTCGTAACTGCCTTTGTAACTATTGGCAGAATATCATTATAAAAGTTTAGGTCAAGGATATCGGAGAGTTTGAACCATTTTGCATCATCTAGCCCTGGCTTTTCGGCTAGTCTCAACTTCTGGAATGATGACTCTGTCAAATAATAATGAACTTGTTTTCTGATCTTACCCACTTCTGGATCATTTGCTATATATTCATTCTGGCCTAGATCTGCTATTACAGAAACATCGAGTCCTATCTCTTCTTTGACTTTGGCAATTGTTCCCTCTTTTGGATCTATACCTTCAGGAATCTTGCCTTTGGAAAGAGTCCAATGACCAAATGCATCATGAACAAAGGCCATATATACGTCTTTGCCATCTCTTGCATATACGACAGCTCCACCCAAATGCTGTATTGGCATCTCCTCATATGGTACTTCAACCTTCTTTTTCTTCATTGGCGAAGCATCTTTACCTGGTTCGCCCAATTCTTTATAAACTGCACCCAAAACACCATTTACAAATCTTCCACTTGTATCTCCTCCATATGTTTTTGCGAGTTCAATAGCTTCATTGATTGCTACTTTGGCTGGCACTTCTTCTCTGTCAGAAAAAAGGAGTTCATAGAGACCTATTCTCAAAACATTCCTGTCCACTGTCCCCACCTTATCGAGTGGCCAGTCTGGAGCAGCCTTCTCTATCACATGATCGATTTCCTCTTGTTTTGCGACAATACCATTCATCAATTTGTCTACAAATGAAATATCAGTTATACCAGGAGCAAATTCTTTTATATTTCTAGATAATATAGCTTCTAAATCTTTGTTTCTGCGACCACAAAAATCCCACTCAAATAAAGATTGTAAAACGATTGATCTTGATAGATGGCGATTGGCCATTGTGGTTAAAGAACTTTTATCACAACAAGTGTCTGACTAAAAAATTTATTTGGCAGACTGTTCCTTTGCTTTTGCAACCTTTTTTGTGGCTTTTGCTGCGAGGTCAATGACCTTTCTTCCATTATACCATCCACAATTCATACAGATAGTATGACTTTTGTGCATAGCCTTACAATTGGAACATGTAGAAACACGCACTGCTTTGAGTGCATGATGTGATCTCCTATTACCGCGGTGCGAACGCGTTGCTCGCATTCTTACTACCATTCCAAAAAGTATTGCATAGTATATGGAAAGATGCAATGTTTGCACTTTGAAAAAGTGGTTTAAAAAAGCCGCAAGACTTTGATCCTGCGGTGTAAAAGTGAGTTGGCATTAAGCCATAGCATATTAGCTCATTGCCTTTAATAGTTAAATGGCGTCTACTATGCCAAGGTATCCACAAAACTCGATTTGACAATTGGAGGTTGAGGGTATATGATACCCACATAACTATAAAAAAGACCCTTATGCAGATACGTCTGCATCGGGGGCTTTTTTTATTTTGATAGTCTCAGAGAATTTGTGATAATGCTCATTAAGAAAAGTAATCTCAATATTCTTATTTCTCAATAAAAATGAACATCTATTCTCATCTGGAGCCAGTACACCTGCCAATGCAGAATTCCCCACAAGAAACTCTACAAGGCAACCGAAATCTCCGTCACCAGAAATCAAGATGCATTTATCGTATACCTTGGTGTAAAAATCAGAGACAGCCTTGAGTACCAGTTCAGCATCACAATTTCCTTTAATAATTCCGCTGACCGATACCGTTTGCTTGAAAATCAGAACAAAACCACACTCCTGAAGATATTCATAAAATGTTGTCCTCGCTGGAACCAAGCCAATGAAAAGATACATATTGATTGCGTTGTACTTCTGACGAAGCCATCCACGGAATTTCTTATAATCAATCTCATAGCTGAGCTCTTTTGCCCCACGATATAAATTATTTCCATCAATATAAATATTAATCTTTGGCATATAACGATCTTAACATAGATAAACCGTTAAATTCTATAATTCTTTTTTAAAAAAATCGCCCTTTCCATAATCCTCTCGCCCACCTCACCCCAATCAAAATACTTTTTGTAGTCAGTTGGATCAATCAGCTTTATCTCCGTAACATCACCATCTGGATCCGAGATAAATGGTCCATAAGACTCTACTAAACATACAGAGCGAGTTTGTCGCACTATTCGATCTGGTTCGTAGATGTCCTGATAACCAATAAATTTCTGGCTCAAAACCTTCATATTTGTTTCTTCTTTCACTTCTCGCACAACTGCTTCTTCGTATGTTTCTCCTTGTTCAATACCTCCTCCCGGTGGAGCCCAATATCCTTTCTCTGCTGAATAAACAACAACGAGTTTGCCATTACAGAAACAAAAAGCATGGACAGCTTGAAGTATTTTACCATCAAGATCTTTCAGTGGATCATCTTCACAGTAAACAAGATTGATCTTTTGACCTGAATGGTTGATGAGAGATGATTTGATTTTCATTTAATTCACTCAAACATCTATTAATTATTTTTTATTAAACCTCCTGAAATAGGTATCAATCTCATCACGAAGTTCAATTCCAACCCTCTCAAAGCAATCAAGTAAGTCTTTGTACATTCCCTAGCGATGTTTATCGACAGCCTCCTCAATTGCAGCCTTTAGAGTGATATCCATTACAAATGATAATCCGTATTCAACACTTTTTTTAGCAGTATATAGTTCATCATCATTCAATATTCTCCCGATTCTTCTAATCGCATCATTCTGCAAATCTCCAACTGTTATCGGATAAATCACCGTCACATTGTTTTGAGTTTTCATTTTTTATTTCTTAATTACTTTTTCAAAACTCGAATTGTAATCGACCAACTTTTCCCAATTGATTTTTCCATCATCACAAAAATTTTGTGAAAACTCTAGTGTAAGTTTATTTATTATTTGAGCATACTTCTCCATAAATTCCTCATTTCTCTCCTTTGCCTTGTAACCAATCGGCTCAACTATGTCAATATATAATTTTTTATTTCCAGAAATAAGTTCCCAGAATCTTTGTCCGCACAATTTCAAATAACCATTTTTATCAGGTTTATTATCTCTACCGAAACAACACCCATTAATAGCAACAACTTTTTTGCTAGTTTTTTTATGCAATAATTTTTTTGCATTCTCAAAATTGATTTTAAGCTGACGGATTTGGCTTGAATTACCCCAGTTCCAGCCTGCTTTGATTTCAATAATATATACTATCCCATCTTTTTCAAATTCCAGATCTATCCCTGTCAACTCTGATTTTTTAGCACCATATACTTTATCACAAACAAAAATCGCTAAACCCTCAATAAAGTCGCCAAAAAGTGTTTCCTCCTGAGATTGTAAAAAAGCATCTAAAAAGCCTTTGATCAAATCCTGGGCGGTTAATACATTCTTAGCCCTAAAAAGATATGGGTTTTTCTGTTTAAGAATCTTGTACAAATCGACCTTATTTTGTACATAATCTAATCTCCTTTGGTGGAAGATTGAAATATGTTCCTCTACATATCCATGGACTTCTTGCAGGTTAAATTTTTTCATACAGTTAATTTGTTATGAACGAATAAGGACGACTCTTTTTGTGCAATCTTCTTTTTAGCCATTTCAACGTATTCTGACATTATATCAATACCAATAGAATTACGTCCCATCTTTTGTGCAACTTCTGATGTGGTGCCAGAACCCAAAAATGGATCCAGAACAAAATCGTTTTCTCGAGTAAATAATTTGATAAACCATTCTGGTAACTCTTCCGGAAAAGCAGCACTGTGATTTTTGTTATTACAAACAGTTGCGAATTGCAAGACATTGCTAGGAAAAACCATGCTTCGTTTCAACCAATTGGAAATATTTTTACCAAACCCACTACCATTCTTAGAATTATCTCGTATTTTATCTGTTTCACTAAGATTTTTTAAACGTCCGTAAGCCCAATCACCAACTGGTATCATTACTGATTCTTGGTACATATTAAAATCGCGTGCTTTATTAAATTGCAACACTCGTTCCCACGAATCACGAAAACGATTTGGCCATTTACCAGGATAACAATTTTTCTTATGCCAGATAAATTCTTCAGTCCATAACCAACCCTGCTTACGCAATGCTAAAATAAGTTCAAGTACATAGGTACTACGCTCACCATTTTCTGCTTTTTCCTTGATATTTAAAATAAACGTACCAGTCGGCTTTAATACACGTAATAATTGTTCGCTAATAGGTAAAAACCACTCGACATATTTTTCAGTGCTAATACCGCCATAGGTATTTTTTCTTCTATCTGCATAAGGTGGTGATGTAACAATCAAGTCAATAAAATTATCATCAACTGTTTTAAGAATTTTCCGCGAATCACCAAGTAATATTTTTGTTGTTACATTAAGCATAATTGTATTATAACATTCTTGTATCTATGAAATACTCAACCAATTAAGGAATAAACTTACCTTTGTATTGAACCATTTTTCGCCATGCTTTGTAAAGATAGAGTTCGTTAACAATCTAAAAGCGGAAAAACAATATGAAAACAAAGATCTTCAATTCATTGGGTACGAGTCGTTCCAAGATTGCGGATTGTATACATAGATCTTTTATTGAGTCTGGTGTGAACTTTGCAACTGGGGTACCGTGTGGTGTACTAAAACATATCATCAGGAACCTAAATAATGACACGCGGGTACTCCATGTACCTGCCAATCGGGAATCAGAAGCAATCGGTCTAGCAGCTGGAGCCTATCTTGCAGGCAAGACACCGATAGTCTACTCATGAATCTTGGTTCTATAGTGACGATCGGTAATAGAAAACCTGAAAATCTACTGCATATTGTTATTGACAACGGTTCTTACGCTTCATGTAGCGAAGAAATATCAATGTCACAATCTGTTGATCTTTGCAAACTGGCAAGAGATGTAGGATATAGATACATTCACAACGCCAATAGCAAAAATCGATTGAAATATGCTATAGTGATGTTCAAGCAAGGGCCGGGGTTCATAAGAGCAAGAATTGAACTTGGGGGACGGCGAGATTTTCGCAGACCACTCAAACTAACTGGAATCAAGAAAAGATTCATGCGATTCTTGAATCAAAAACAAAACAAAAAGGATAAACTATGATGTTTCAAGGAAAGAAAATATTCAACGCGTCTTTCGACGCTTACGCCGGCGATTATCACGAGGTCCGGCCGGGATACCCAGCACGAGTCTTTGAAGATATCAAAGAGAAATGCGAGATCCACAAAGATTCCCGTCTCCTAGAAATAGGAGCGGGTAGCGGAATCGCTACTGTCGAGTTAGCAAGGTTCGGTTGTAGCGTTACTGCTATAGAGCCAGGATCTAACCTCGCGAAGATAGCGAGAAAACAGACAGCAGGATACAACAATGTCAAAATCATTGAGGGAACATTCGAAGATTTTCGGCCAGCCGAGAAATTCGATGCAGTTCTAGCGTTTACTGCATTCCACTGGATCAATGGGACTGATAAATATCAACAGGTTGTTGAGCCACTAAAGGATTCGGGTAGCTTGGTCCTAGTATGGAACAGTTTCTTCCAGGACAACTCGCTCGTGACAGATGAAGTCAATCTAGTGTACCAAAAATTGTTGCCTGAAACATATGGGGCAGACTCAAACACGGATAACATAAATCGCAATGTATTATCCAAATTGAACTTGCGAGAACAAGAGGTCTGCAGGAATGATTCGTTGTATACTGTGTTCTTGAACAAATACCTTACAAGGTATTCCTACGACGATCGAACATACCGAATGCTACTCAATACATTCCCAAAGATCGTTGAGATCGAAGATGTGAAACGTCAAGAATTCTTGACACAAGTGTCTGAGGTTATAAAACGACATGGCACAATCTCTGTGCCAGTTCTAACCACCGTCATAGCTTGTAAGATTAGGGACAAATTCCTTCTAGCTATGAGCAAAGATTGAAAGGAAACAGTATGACCGATATAGATACGGTGGCACGCTTGGCACGTCGTTATGATATGCCATTTGAAGATGTCTTGTTTATTGCATTGAATGCGAACGGAGTAAATCTCGAATGTAGTTATAATAGAATGCGCACTGCTCTGCGACTAACGAACGCTGAATTGTTCGGCTACGCCTCAGAACGGAATGAATTGGATTACTACTTCGCTGTACCAATAAACAACAACAGCCCTTTCAGGGTAATGGGCAACCAGTTATCATTGCAAGAGATAATCATAGGCCGAACGATAGGCCTGACAGAAGATATCTGCGACTCTCATTACCCGAGGAGGAACGGAACATCAATCAATCTTAATCCAAATACCCGTACTTCCTGCCATGGTTGCAAATTCTGCTATACAGCATACCAAGTGCCGTGCGACAGAAAGAAACTCAAAGACGCTGATGATTTGGAAGCTTTCTTCAATGGTTGGATGCAGGAACATTGTCTATCTGACCTTTCGAACTTGATCCAAGTCTCTGTCGTCACAGGATGCTACCAGAATGGCATGGAGATTTGCACTTTCTTGTTAGCTCTCAAAAGTGTATTGAGCCGACATAAATTCAAAGGCTCAATATTTTATCTCGGATCACAGATCTCTACCGAAAAGGAGCTCAGCTGTCTGACCACCTTACGGCCATTTAGCATTTGTTATTCGCTGGAAACATTCGAGAGACGAGAATTGTTGCGAGATAAAAAAAGATCTCTAACTATTCAGAGAGCTTGTGAACTCATGGATTGTGCCAAAGGGCTGAGATATGAGACAAGTTTTTCCTACATTGTAGGGATAGAGTCTCTAGACGTAATCGAAAAATATCTAGGTCACATGAAGGAACATGTCAATAAATTCCCTATCGTGAACACCCTACAATTGCACAAGTATCATGAAGTTACAATCGCAGATCCAGCCGCTTCGAATCTAGATTATTATCTGAAAACACGAAAACTGTTTGAACGTATCTTTTCTGATACGAAGATGAGACCTCTGGTCTGGGAAAACTACCGAAGCCTGTGGTTCTTGAAATTTGGCAATGAGCCACTTTACGGCATACGAACTCCTTGAACCAATAGAATAGTGTCATAATTGTGAGACTCAGAGGAGCGCGCCAGTCCGAACGATCGGGCTGGCTTTTATTTTATATTATCCCTAAATATAGATATCCCATATTTCCATCTAGTATACCACTGCTACTTGATGACTAATTAGTCCTTATGATAGCTTATATTTGGATAAGCCTTGGGTGAGGACTCTGTAAACTATAGTAGGATGTGATTCACTTCGGTGAATCACCTCTTTCAAACTTATAACATATAAATATTATAAAAATTCAAAAACAGGATTACATTGCGTTCAGGCGTGTTTGAAAACACTTCTGTGCTATTTCAATACTCGTGTACTCTCTTTTGATGAGTTAGACAAGATAACCGGACACAATCCAAAAAAATTCACATGGATGAGCAAAGCTATTCTGTGGTTATCTTCAAAAGGATTTCATGTCTACCACATAGAAAGTTTAGATTATGCCAAGTTCGCAAGATCAGGCAAAAAATACTTACGCACTATTTGGAATACAAAGACTTTTAAGATTCAAGATACGATGTCTGATTTAAAAGAAGAACAAAAAGATGCTACAAAATTGCTTACCAATAAACATATTACACTTCTCAATAATCGTTTAAATATAAATGACATACAATCACTGTTCAAAATTGGATTCTTCATTATGCTTTCTATCAATCCAAATATACTTGAAGGTAGTCAAAAATATGGCGCGCACATGGTTGTAGTAGCAGGATTCAAAAACAAGAAAGTAAGACTCTGTGATCCTGATCATGGATTCAAATGGTATGACGAGAGTACTGTAGGACGAGCTATGAATAAGAAAGATTTTTCAGTCACGCTAATATCAAGATGATTTTTATCTTTTATACTAATATTATATACCCAAATCAGTAATTTGTTAGTTTTACTATCCCTTTACTTCCCTCCTAAAACATGCTATACATAGTCCTAGATTGGCTCGCTCGTTGAAAACAATAACGAAGTGACTATTCTCACAATTTCAGGAATCTAAACAAAGCCAAGGGCAACCGAGGCGCAACAAAGGATCTGCTACTACTCTAGCGTGTGTTGGAGTAATTGGTGGATCAGAAAGGATCGTCATGAAAAAGATCAGTAGTTTGATCGTGGGGGTCTTCATGATCGCCGCGAATGCACTCATTGCGCAAAACGCAGTGGGTGAAGTTTCTTCGCTTCCTTTCGGGAGCATGCAGAAGGTGGAGTCCTATGCGGTGTCGAATGTATATGTCATTGGAATCTGGACATGGTATTTCAATCGGACCAATAATACATGGAAACCATACATGACTAGTACGAGGTATCCATCATATTTGGCGAACAAATTACAGATGGACCAAGAAACCATCGCCACCAAGTTGTCTAACATCCTTAGCAACTTGTTGAGTAACACAAACAGTAGCATCGTCAAGGATATGGGAATTAAGGCATATGTACAATGTTGTATGAGAGGAAACGGTCAATCAGCAATTTCCTTTGATACTTCATACATCTACATCACCCCCAACAAAGTAGGTGGTGTGTACTCTGTCCCAAACCTGTCATGGTTCAAGACGACCATGAAAAGTGATCTTCCAGTCTACATCCCGGGAACAACTTGGGTACGCATGGAAATCGGTTACTGGGGAGATCCCTTCCCATTTGAAGTGTTTGATCGTAGACTGGATCCATCAACTGATATCCTCCGTTCAGATGGATTTGTTTACCTCCCTGTTGATGTAATCACAGATTCGTCAACAGCATCTGGTATGTATCAGATGAAGATGTCAATCTTCACTGGGAATAAATTCCAAAGCTTCAATGGAGATGGAAGATTGTTATCAGAAAACTACATGACCCTCGGAATCAGAACCAACGGAACCTCGGTCATTGTAAAAGCGGTTGGTGGCGATTCTGGGAGAGCTTACTACCTACAACGATCATCCAACCTCAAAAACTGGACAAATGTGGGTGAGGTGAACATTGTGTCGCCCTTAGCACACTACTTCCCTCAAGGGGCTGTACAATCCTTCGTTATTCCGAAGACAAACGTCTTCGGATACTTCCGTACAGTGACGACCAATGTGTCGCCTTACTGAAGAGATGAGTTTGAAACGCAAGAGGCCGGCGAAGATCGCTGGCCTCTCTTTTTTTATTAATATTTTCTCTATATCTCTTCTATGGTGGGTTTTACTACATTGATTGTTATTGTATTACTATCAATAGTAGTAATCTGTGCAAAGATTTGGGAGATTGAACTAATTACACTTGCGATCAATGAAGATTTGGCTTTAGTGATTGATGGATCGCATTTCAATTTTACAATGTATTTTCCTTTAATTAAATCTCTAAATACATAAGATCCTTCATCATCAACCTCAACATCTAACCAATCCTGAGATTTTAAATATTGTATCGGATACTCATTATAAAATCCCGAACAAAAACGACTCTTTGTATCATACAGCACAACAACATCCACCCCTTCTCTCACCGTCTTTGTTTGAGTAGATTCATTATTAATTGGTTTGGCCATATCACTAAACCAAAGCAGTGGCTTTGTAGAGCCTCCTGTAGATGGCCCTGTGACTACTATAGGACCACAAGAAAGGTTAACTTGTTTAACTGGATTAGAACTATCAGTTACTGACAATAATAAATCTAAATAAGAACCAGCAGATAAATTAAATGGTGAATAGTGATATGGTGCAGTTCCACCTTGAAGATTTGTCACTATTGGATTAACAATTACCTCGGTTCCTGTTATGATAGTTGCAGTGCGGGGAGAAATTGTACACGTCCCCGTTATTCCTCCTCCACCATTATTATCATCAGTCACTGTAACTGAAACACTATCTGATGCTCGTCCAGATGGTCCTTTACAATCGATAACAAAAGTCATATTTTCGATTACAGTTCCAGAAATAGTATCAATCAAAGGAACTGATCCTACATAACCAGACCAATCATCTCCTTTCTCTCCACCGACAGTACTAAGATCACATGAAGTCACATTTTCAGAAGTCCATGAGACTTCCGATGAATATGATGTTTGACCATCAGGACTTACTTTTGGATCAGCTTCGATATTGACTGTAGGAGAATAGCAAGACGGATCTTTCGTATTATCTATAGACCTTGGACTTGATGTAGCTGTATTATTGGCTTTGACTGAATATGTCCATAAGGAATTAATTGCGGCAGTAGTATCGGTATATGTAGTACCTATAATATCCTTCACTGTTAATGATGGATTTGATTCAGAGCTTATAAAACGAGTAACCTTATAACTTGTTGCTCCTGGAATTGCGCTCCAATTCAATACAACAGATGTACAAGTTTTGGTTATGGTTAAATTATATGACGGTGGAGGAACAGGAGCAGTTACCGTCAAATTAAAAGTGGTGGAGTGAACAACTGGTGGTGCTGTAACATTCACCGTCGCGCTAGTTGGTAAGCTCGCGCCACCAGCTCCAGTACAAGTTGCAGTAAATGTAGTATTGGTAGTCAAAGCACCAGAAGAAATATTAGTACCAGAAGTTCCTGTTTGCCATGCTGAGCCAGCTTTTGTTACAGAGCAGGAAGTAGCGTTAGTTGAAGTCCAAGTAATATTTGAGGTAGAACCAGATGTGACACTGGTCGAACTTGCGGAAATAGTAACAGTTGGTAATGGAGTCACGACAACACTAACATTCTCCATCTTAAAATTCGTTTTTGCCCCATTTGTGACAGAAATCTCAATGTAACCACCGGTTGTTAATGGAGTAAAGACAACAGAGTTGGTACCACTCCGAGCTAGATGATCCAATATTCTAACTGCACCAGAAGCGAGATAAATATTACCCCGGCCACTAGTATCAGAGACAAAACGAATATTCGGAGCAGTGCCTGCTGGATTTGTTGGATTTAGCGTATATGTATAGGTAAGAGTGTATGGTTTACCGGCGGTCAAAGATATCCAGTTTGATCTTGCGCCACCAACATTTGCTCTGGATTCAATTGCCGAACTAATATTATTGCCGCTTGTTGTCAATGTTTTGGTACCATTCGGAGCATCATAAGGGTAAGAACTACCTTGATTGAAAGAAGTAATGAGATTTGATGCTTGACCATTTACAGGAATAGCAAAAGTAATCAATCCTACAAATACAAATATTACTGTAGCGAGAGAAATGAATAGATTTTTTCTATTTTTGAACATAATTAAATCGCATAATTCCATGAATAAATAACTGATGGATCTACAACAGCACCATTTACTGTAACAGAATATGTAGCAGAACCGATACCCGAACCATACGGGTCTCCAGGTACTGCGGGACAAATAATAAGATTATTATAAGTAATGTTGCCAAAACCGCCCTTGGTCAGAATAGTATTAGCTGGGACGGTAAAATTGTCTGGAGCCGAATCAAGATTACAAGTTGGACAACTCTTGGTAAAACTCGTTCTGGAAAAAGAAGCCTCGCTTGAATACCGATTATTAATGCTCATCTTGGCGTAAAATGAAGTTGTTACCCCATTACAATATCCAAGCGCGGTTGCATATTGATCTGGGAAACCGGGATTTACCACTTCGGATGTACCCACAATAGTTACTGGATATGTGCCGGGAGGAGTTAAAGCAGTCGTTAAAATATTTATTGTTGTCGCGCAAGTCATTATTCCGCTTCCCGAAGGCGTGCAAGAGGTGGGCGAGATAGAGGCCGTGCTCTCTGGTGGCAATTCAGAAACATTAAAAGTAACAAGACCTGTGGGAACCGAGAGAATTTTAGTAACAGTAATTGTGTTTGTAATTGATTGACCTTGACTGACACTTCTAGTACCTCCATTTAAAAGCGAAAAATCAAATGCACCGGTAGATGACGGGGGAGCAATGTTACATTTAAAATTTGATGATGGAGTGCTTGGTGATGGATAATACGACCATCCATTCGCATTACAATAATTACCACCAAGAGAATTGCTGATTGCCGACGGCACCGTTAAGTTTTTACAGAATGGCTCGTCGGTTGAAATTTCGCACTTGTAAGGTGCGGTTGTCTTCAAAACAGAAAACGAAGAATCAATTGAGCATTGAAAATAACGAGTATCTGGATTAGCTATTGTATCTGTTAGTGATTTGCAGTAATAAATCGGCTGACTCTGAGCGGAAACAACATAAGAGGTACCTATGTAACTCGTTGTAAAGACAACGAAAATTAAAGCGAGAAGCATAACTGGATTTATTTCTTTTATATTTTTCATATTATATAAATAACTAACTTTTATATTCACTTATTGAGAGCATTCACAACTATTTCCCTTTCTTCGGGTGTTAGAGAACTCCATGTCTTCGAAGAAATACCGCCAAACTGTTTCAAAATTATTTCTCTCTCTCCAGAAGACAAAACAAGCGAAGCGGTTGCCCTCTCTATGATCTTATCCGTCAATTCTTGTGGTGTTGTACTACCAAGATTTGTTAGAGGTATTATTTGCTTTGGCACTGCTAGAGTTTCAATCGTTGAATTGTCTCTATTTTGCCATACATTCACATATAGATAAGCGATTCCTATTATAACCAAAATACACAATACAAGTATTACAAGGGTTCTTGCATGATGCGTTTTTGGCGGAGCTAAGAATTCATTCATGTCCATAATAATATTCGGGCAATTTACCTTTGTATTATAACAGAGATTCAAGAGTGAAATACGTGATAAATGTGGATAGTGATACGGTGTATATTCAGAATAATAAACATCAAGGTTTTGACGAAGAATAAGGTCTGTGAGGCAATTTTATTATTTTCATGCTAATCTTAAACTGGAAATTAGAGATTAGGAGGTCAAAATGTTATTGTTATATCTTGAAGTTACACCAGAGGATGATCCTTCGGGTCAAAAAGGACTACGAGGATACCCTTGAATGATTTTATGTTTCGTCGTATACTAGCAAGTAGATGAGGTTGTCCACGTGATGGTGGAATACGCTCTTTTACGAAGAAACTTAGTTGTATCATTCTATGAAAAGTTTGATTCTACTCTGTGGACCCGGCTGTTGCCCAGCTTGTCCCGAAGTTCTTGAAGATGCTTCTGCCCCTGCGGAAAAACAGATCAAGATCAAGGACGATTTCGGAGCGACAGTATCGATGTCCAAGGCCCAATTCTCTGTTCTTATCAGGAATGCAAAGGACGGAAAGTTGGACCAGCACGCATGAATCTGATGTGGATCCAAACAAGGATGGTATTGCAATCCGCGATACCATCCCCTTTTGTAAATAATTATGGATATACCAACCTATATAAAGAATTCAATACAACAGGTTGAGGGTGATGCCAAGATTTGGATTGATGAATTTTTACAAAGATTGTCCACTAATGCCAATATACTTGAAGTAGGTAGTGGTACAGGACGTGATGCGAATTATATTGAAAAGAAAGGATATATAGTTATTCGTACTGATATTTATCCTGAGTTTATTGAGTATCAGAATGAAAAGTACAAAAAGAAAGTTCTATTTTTTGATTTAAAACAAGAGATCATTCCTGATAATTTTTTGAAAAAATTTGATGGCTTGTTTGTGAGATCGGTACTCAATCATTTCTCCTTTGAAGAAATAAAAGAAATATTAAGGAGATTAAAACTAGTTTTGAAATCAAACGCTTTATTCGCATTCAATCTTCCTAATAATATTTTTTCACAAAAAATAATTGACTATTTAAAACAAGAAAATTTTAATCTGATATCATTGAACATTTCACATAAAGATGGCTGGGTATATATCATTGTTTCATCTCCATATCCTCAAACCTCCTTGTAATAATCAAATACATTCCCTATAATGCGATCATATGAAAATCCTCGTCGTAGATGACGATATAGGCCTTGCTCAAATGATAAAAAATGCTCTTTCATCTGATGGTTATGTAGTAGAAACGGCAAATGATGGAGCCGAAGGATCATTCTTAGCAAGAAGTTATGGCTATGATGTCATAATACTTGATTATTCACTGCCAAAGAAAGATGGTATCCAAGTCTGTCTAGATATACGCAAAGCTGGCAAAACAACACCAATAATATTTTTATCAGTAGTAATGGATGTGTCACTAAAGATAGAGGCATTGGAGTCTGGTGCAGACGACTATATGACCAAACCATTTTCTATGGAAGAACTTCGCGCAAGAGTAAAAGCTATATCTAGAAGGCCAATAAAGATACAAAAACCTATAATTTCACTTTTTGATTTGTCACTCGATACAGAGAAGCAAACTATTCATCGTGGTAGAAAACTTATAAAACTGACCCGAAAAGAATTCAATCTACTACATTATCTAATGATAAATATAGGTGTAGTGATGTCGAGAGCAATGATAATGGAACATGTCTGGACTGCAGATAGTGATCTATTGTCAAACACTGTAGAAACTCATATGGGCAATTTGAGACGAAAGATAAATGGTAAGGGTAAACCAGATCTTATATTCAATATCCCCGGACGTGGATACATCATGGATACACCAGAGAATTTGAAGAAGTTCGTCTCCTGATATGCTTTGATACCGGTCTTACGCAGGTCTACCCTGAGTACGCAGGTCTACCCTGCGTAGGATTTCCTAACGTTTGCGCAGGATTTTATCGTTTCTTCAGCGAAATTTTATCAAAATTTTAGGAGAATTTTATCAAGATTTTATCGCTCTTTGTTACACTTCTAGTAGATTATGTGTCGACATAATCAATTATAAAGTCATTTTTTGTATTATGATTGCAGATAAATACGAGCATTTCGGCATGCTCGTATTTGTCGTATGTATTTTATGGAAATTAGAGTTTCAATCTTGCATTTCCTTTTGTATTTGCTTTCTTCAATTCCCCTTGCACATCTCTTGCAGCTTTCCTGTATGCACAAAAATCACAATCATCTCCTGCTTTGGGTGGATTTTCAGACATTAGACATGTTTTTATCTTGGGTAATATAGGATCTATCCAAGAAGGATCACCTTTGCAAGGAAGCAATACGACATCAAATTCTAGCTTTTTATCAAATGCTTCTCTATCTTTATTACCATTTACATATACAAAATATCCTGTAGGAGATACCTTGAAGCCATTCATGCGAAATAACCATTGATAAACTTCCATTTGTCTTTTGTATTGTTCGCCTAGTCTGCCTTCTAGCGTTATCTCATCTCTTTTTGAAGTTGCTTTATAGTCAACTATTATCAATTCTTCTTTCTTATTGACCCAGACATCGTCTACTCCACCCCTTACAGAGAGATTTGTTTCTCTATGTAAATATTCTATTCCCCTCCTCATCGAATCTCTCCATTCTTCCATTCTCGGATCGTCAAATGGCAAAGCATCTATTTTATAAGATTCCATGAATGGGTGGCGGGTCTTTGCAACTCTATGTATATCAAATTCTCTTTTTAGGAGTTCATCTACTGCTATATTTAGAGTGAGAGGAAATGAAGGTGGTCGCCCTACACCGAGTCTTTGATCGAGATAGAAACAGAGTGGACAGTCGATGAATAGATCTATCTTACTTCTACTTATGCGGTGTGGTTGCGTAGAATTGGGATCAAAGATCCCCCGTGTTTTCCTAGGTTTATAGTATTCGCTCATATTTGAATACTAACATGAAATCACCAATAATACTGTTACTATAATAAAATATGCTCCTACTTGTGTAGGAGCACTGCTTGGAACAAAGCCACTTGATCAATCTGGATTGGGCATAGCCAATCTCTGAACACAGACATCCAGAGTACCGAAGGAAACCTGTGTTCGAATGAAATCCAGAGCCAATTCGAGAGCGTTCTGTCGGTCTCTTATTTTCCCGACCATCTTCTTGAGCTCTCCCTCAACTGCCCATAGTCCCGGAAGATACCAGATCTCCCAGTATCTACCATCATCTCCACGACGAGATCTCATACATTCGAAGCCAAAAGATTCCAAAGTACGAGCGTTCCTTTGATATCCTTCTTCACTGTAATGATACCCACATAGGTGTTGAATGGATATTGACGGTAAAGTGTGGTCTTCCAATTTCTCGAGCTCAAACAGTTCAGGCGTAGTTGCTCTCTCTCCTTCACTTGGAGTTGGCCGGCGCCAGAACGGTAGCATCTCCGTATCCTCGAAAGGATGTGGCTGTGGTTGCCAACCATGAGTGAAAGATAGTCGTCCGTTATCACCACGGACATAATACCCACCACCCAACATCCCTTGCATTTTTTCGACTTCTTCTTCTGTCAGACCTTTGAATTCGACTGAGTCTGGGCCATGAGAGACGATTGAGACTCTCTTAATACTATCCATGTCATCATTCATGTGAACAACTTTCTGTTAAGGTTCTCTAATGTCAAATCTACTCCAATATGACTACAAGTCAAGATCCTTCAACTGAAGAAATCCGGAGTGATATCATAGTCCAGTGGCTTGCCCACTTCATGACCATATAGGAACTTGATGTGTAATTGCCAGCCCTTTAGAAGGCGTGGCAACCATAACACATCACTATTGATCATCCTTGAAAATGGTAACCTACTGATGGAAAACCATTTGATCCTGATAAATCCTTGTCCACAGATTACAGAGTCGATCAGCCATTCTGGGACTATAACTCGATATATACTGGCAACCCATTTGAGTTCCGCTGATCCCCAATCTTTATTGCCATGGGAAGTAAAGTATCCTTCCAAAAAACCAACTTTCCGGAAACTATTGAGTGCCAGTTTCAATCCTGTCTCTTCTCTGAGTTCTCTCTGAGCAGAATGTACCAAACTCCTGTCAGACGGTTCGACTGCCCCACCGGGCGGAACGAAACAATTACAACCGACGATGCGACGCTTCCTGCGCCTATCGGCAGATGTCTCTCGGGGCTTGAGTCCCAAGAGTAACCTAACTCTCGGATCGATCGGATTGCGATCAACAACAAGAACGATATTACCAATATGTGGTTTTGTATTCATAAAAAATCCTCTTGAGCCAGAATACACTTTAAATAATGAAAATACAACATTTGACTTAAATCCTTAGATATGATTATATTATTTACTAGAAAGAGAGGTGATACCATTGAAACACCGATACCATGGCTTTTCAGAAAAGAAAGGCAGACGGGCAAGACGACAACTACAGAGATGTGCTGGTAGCATATTGTACGAAGTCGCACTTATCTCTGGCGATCGTGCTGAACAATTGGTAATCGAAGCCTTCGACAAGGCTATGAATGAGAACAGGATTCCTGACTGGTTGTATAACTGGAAAAGACAGCCAAGGTTATTGAAAAATGATAGCATTGGCATAGACATTGTCTTCATGACAGAAGAAGGACCTGTATTCATCCAAGTAAAAAGTTCGAGAATTCGTGCAATTGAATTTCATTCGAAACATCCAAATAGCAATATCCGAGTTGTTGTAGTCAACATTCTGGACGATTGGCTAACTATCTTCGGCAAAGTGATCGCTGAAGTAGATATCGGATATCAACAACTCGTTCAGCAGGCGTCTCCGGCGTGAGACGCCTTTTTTTATCTACATTAAGAACTAATCTTGATTATTCCTATTTCTTTTCTGCAACTGTGACTTTCTTTATGACAATATTATCTATAGGTTTATCATTTGTATCGGTTTTGCTAGAAGCAATAGCATCCACTACATCCATTCCAGAAATGACTTTGCCAAATATCGTGTAATTGTGTGGTAGTGGATTGTCTTTGTGCATAATAAAGAATTGACTACCATTTGTATTTGGACCAGAATTTGCCATAGCAACCGTTCCTCGTACATAACCAGTCTTATAAGAAGAAGTTTCTGGATTGAGTTCATCTGCAAATTTATAACCCGGCCCACCAGTACCTGTGCCAGTTGGATCACCGCCTTGTATCATGAAATCTTTGATAACTCGGTGAAAGATGACATTCTCATAAAACTTTTTATTTGCAAGTGTGACAAAGTTCTCAACTGTTTTTGGTACATCAGCATCATAAGTCTCAAATACTATCGTACCCTTATTTGTCTCTACTGTTATTGTATGCATGAAGTTTTTTATGGCTTTATTATTAATTGTTTGTGATTCTGGACTAGTGACAGGATTGGTCCCAACACTTGCTTGCAACATTTCATTGGCTACTGTTGATGAAGCAGTAGAATTCATGATATCTTCCAAACTCATTGGATATTGAGAGTTATTGTCAAATACAAACCAAACTGCGGCGATTACAACGATTATTATAGCAACTATAGTTATTGTCTTTTTCATTTTGTTTACAGATAAGGATTATTTGATAATTTATAACTAAACTATATCTTCTCTCTTATTTCAAAACTTGTAAAGCTCTTTGGCTTTCGACACAACTACTCTCTTGGCTTCTTCTAGAGACGTATTGTTGAGTAGAGCACCTGATGCTGCTTTATGACCTCCACCACCAAACTCGGTAGCGATTCTTGACACATCGAAACGATCTGAATCCCTAGTGCGAAAACTTATCTTGATCTTGTCTTTTTCTATCTCAGTCATAAGCACACTTACATTCCAACCAATAACAGATTTCAATAGATTGCCTATTTCACTACCACTGACTGCATTCAAAGAAATATTTTTTTCTTTTACATCTTCTTGTGATACAGATGCTATAACAACATTCTCGTCTAAAAAAGTCTCAATAGAATTGAGCGCTGCTCTTTCGAAATATACAACATCTTTCTCATTGCTATTCTCTAATATAAATATTGCCTGTGGGAAATCTGGAGCAATCTTGGTCAATACACCAATAGCTTCAAACATCCTATGATCTGTCCCTTCATACTTGAAGCCACCTGTATCAGAATACATTCCCGTAAAAAGATTGATTGAAATATCGTGAGTCAATTCAACATTCCACTCATGAAATAGTTGAAACAGAGTAAAAGCCAACGCTTGAGAATTGAGGTCTATAAGATTTATATCTGCATAATTTGTATTTGTTTGGTGATGATCAATATTTATCGTCTTTATCTCCAATGGAAACTTCATATCTCCCCTACGAGATATCATACTTGGAGCAGCACTATCCAGAATTAAAAACAGATCAAATTCTTTTATATCTATTTCAAAAAAATTCTTTTGCATTATTGTCGAAGCGCCCAGAAAATGCATATAGGCTTGTGGAATATCTGAATCACCACTGATAGCAGTCACCTTCTTGCCCATCTTTTCCAATGCATATTTCATAGCCAAGACCGAGCATACAGAATCTGTGTCAGGCGAAGGATGACAATGTAGTAATATAGAATTGGCTTTTTGTATCTCTCTCAGAATAATAGGCGCTTTTTCTTTTATTATTTGTGATATTTCATTCATATAATTATCCTAGCATATTTGATATAAGAAAAAACGCGCCAACTCGAGGTTGACGCGTTTGGCAGAGTCTTTCTCCCTGCCTACTGTCCCTTTTTTCCGATCTTTATTTTGATGGGTGCCGGGCGAGCTTATGCAGGCCACGGTCTCGCCGTCGATATCTCCTTTCCGGTGGATTACCACCGGTGGTAGACCGACGGACAGAAGCGTGGTCGCAGTGCAAAGGAATCTCGTCGTCGAGACGAGCTCCTCTTAGCGCCGCGCCAGGCACCCGTTTCTTAACAGGATCCAATTAACGCTGATACAAAGTATGCAAAACTCTGTATCATCAAACCTACTGACCTATTGACCACCGAGGTCCAAATAAGGTCTGTAAGGTCTGATTGCGTTTTACGGCCTTTCAAGGAGTGAACTTCTCGAGTAAACCCCAGCGTAAGTTGCATCTTGACGCTTAGGAAGACCAAGAGAAGTTTCGAAACTCACTCCTTAACTCAAGACGTGGAATTCGCTGTCTGCGAACTTCCACGCCAAGAGCAAGCTCTAAGGCGTAATTCTTGCCTTTAAGGTCGCTAGCGTTAAGATGGGATCCAAAAAATCATCTAAACACGCGCTCCACTCCGACTTCTAGAAATAGAAAGCAGAGTGGAACACGCATTTATTTGATTCGTAAGATCAGATATCAATGTACTTAACTGCAGATAGTATAGCATACCCATTGTATTTGTCAAGCAATATTTTCTCAAATATTCAAAATATGGCCTTATTGAGCCATATTTATTTTATTTTGACAGGCCATTTTCTTGCCTTTTTGGAGGATTATTATATTTCCATCAATAGAAATGTTCCTGAATGAAAAATGTGCTATATTTATGCTATGCGCACATATATTCATGAACTAAAAGAAAATGTTGGAAAAGAAGTATCTATTTCTGGCTGGATAGACGTAAGGCGTGATCAGGGAAAAATGATTTTCTTTGAATTTAGAGATGTATCTGGCAAAGTTCAAGGTGTAGTATTGCCAAACAATAAAAAGACTTTGGAATTGTGCAAAGATATTCGTCCAGAATGGGTAGTCAATGTTATTGGTTTAGTGAATAAGAGACCTGATAAAAATATTCAGAAAGATAAATTAAACGGTGATATTGAGATAGAAGTAAAAGATATTGTAATATTAGCAGAAGCAAAAGAATTGCCTTTTGAATTGAATGCTGATGTCAATCTAGATACATACTTCGATACTCTTCCCTTCACTCTACGTAGACCCAAAGCCAAAGCAATATTCAGAGTACAAGCGTGTATCACAAGAGCATTCCGAGAATTCTATGATAGTAAAGGATTTGTAGAATTCCAAGCACCAAAACTGATTGGCGATGATGCAGAGGGCGGAGCAAATTCTTTCGATGTAACTTATTTCAAACACATAGCACACTTGGCACAAAGTCCGCAACTATACAAACAAATAATGGTTGGAGTATTTGAAAGAGTCTTTACACTGGGCAATGTATATAGAGCAGAGAAACATTCTACGACAAGACACCTCAATGAATATACTTCTATGGACATAGAAATGGGTTTTATCAAAGATCATGAAGATATAATGAATATTGAAAATGAAATGTTAGCCTATGTTTCAGATATCCTAAAGAAAGAATGTAAAGTTGAATTTGAATTATTAAAATCAACTATTCCTGAAGTATCAAATAAAATACCACGTATGACTTTGCGTGATGCACAAAAACTCATAACAAAAGAGACAGGCAAAGATTGCACGCAAGAACCCGACCTAGAACCAGAGCATGAACGTTGGCTTTGTGAATATTCTGCAAAAAACCTTGATTCAGAGTTTATATTTATAACTCATTTCCCTACAGCAAAAAGACCCTTCTATACTTATCGTGATGAAAAAGATCCTACTTATACCAAAGGATTTGATCTTTTATTTCGTGGAGTAGAGATAACGACTGGTGCACAACGAATTCACAAATACGATGATCTAGTATCATCACTCAAAGAAAAGGGCCTAAATCCAGAGAAATTCTCTTTTTATTTGCAGGCCTTCAAATACGGCATGCCTCCACATGGAGGATTTGGCCTTGGACTTGAACGCCTAACAGCCAAACTTCTAGGTATTGAAAACGTCAAAGAAGCAACTCTATTCCCTAGGGATATGAATCGCATCGACACTTTACTTTCGGAGTGATACCGTAATTACCTCTTCTTTTTTGCCGCCAACATCGCGTATTTTATAGCCAAACGTTTCTTTGTCTTTTTTGATCTAGAAGAGTGTGCTTGTACTGATGCTCTTTTTGCCATGATTTTATTATTTGAATTATTACTAAGTGTTAATATCATACATCAAATCTAAACAAATGCGAACATTTTCTGAAAAATCTAGTATATTTTGCTCCAAATATGCTATAATCATTTTCTAGATTAAACCTAGATAAAGGCTCAAAATTAACAAGATTTCTCGTATAAACTATGAAAAGGATCAAGAAATATATCAAAAATAAATATGTTATTGGAAGCTTGGTACTCCTATTTATTATAATTGTGATAATTTTGCGAAGTGGTAGTTCTAATAGTGGCTTTGAATATGCAGAAGTAAAGATAGGCAATGTATCTGAACGTGTAGGTATCACAGGACAAGTCATGCCTATAGACAAAGCCGATCTTTCATTTGGCAAAAGTGGCATCGTACAAACAATAGCAGTCAAAGTCGGTGATAAAGTCGAAAGGGGCCAATTGATAGCGACATTAGACAGTTCAACAGATAAAGCAACTCTTGCAAGTGCAGAAGCAGAGCTCGCTGAAATAACTAGAGGATTGAGACCAGAAGAATATGCATCCGATGAATCTGCTGTCAATGTAGCAATGATTGCTCTCAATAATTCCAAGAAAAGTGCTTTGGATTCATTTCGTGATGGTTATGTAAAAGCTCAAGGAGCTATCACAAATTATACAGATACTTTTTTTAACAATCCACAAAGTGCCAATCCAACAATAAATATAAGAACCTCATCATATACATTTGAAAATGCAATCAATACAAAAAGAATAAGCGTTACAGAAAACATAAATAAATGGAAGAAAGATATTGATTTATCTACAACAAATCCAGATGCTTTAGCATTACTTACAAAAGCAGATGTATACCTATCTATAATAAAGAGCTATATGAGTGAGCTTTCTGGCATCGTAAATGATTTGAATCCAGGCAATTCTGGATTGACTCAAGCGACAATAGATAGTTATGTAACTTCTATGAATAATGCACTTTCTGGTCTAAATCAAGCAATACTTTCTATTACTTCCGCAGAAACCACATTGAGGAATTCAATTATTGCTTATGATCAAGCAAACTATCAATTTACTCTGAAAAAGGTTGGCTCTTCAGATGAAAAAGTTCGCTCTGGACAAGCAAAAGTCGCACAGATGAGGGCAGAACTTGCAAAGAATATGATCCTCTCTCCTATCAAAGGCACAGTTACAAAAGTATCACCAAAGATAGGCGAATTTGTGTCATTGGGACAAAATACTTTCACTGTACAAAGTGTCGGTGAATACAAGATCGAAGCTTATGTTCCAGAAGCAGATATAGCGAAAGTTGCGATAGACAATGATTCTGATGTCACTCTCGATGCTTATGGAGCAAATACTATATTCCCTGCTACAGTCACAGCTATGGATCCAGCTGACACAATTATTGAAGGTGTACCAACATACAAAGTTACACTTGTCTTCAAAGAGTCAGATCCGCGCATTCGTTCTGGAATGACAGCCAATACAGAAATTCTGACTCATAATGTCAATAATGTTCTTATAGTCCCTTCTCGTGCAATCACTGATGAGAATGGCATGAAGACTGTTCGTATCGTAAATAAAAATAGTAAAGATTTTGAAAAAGTTGATGTTGTCATTGGACTCAAAGGATCTGATGGTATGACAGAGATTGTCTCTGGCGTGAATGAGGGAGACAAAGTCGTTACATATGTTAAGTAAATGAATATCATAGAAGTCAAGAATTTGAAAAAGACGTATCATGACGGCAAGACAGATACCGTTGCTCTTCAAAATATCAACTTCTCTGTACGTCAGGGAGAATTCTTGGCAATTATGGGACCATCTGGATCAGGCAAGTCAACACTTTTACATCTATTGGGTCTTCTTGATGAACCAAGTTCAGGTCATTATCTTTTTAATAATAAAAATATCTCTTCATATTCCAGAGATGAATTGGCAGATATAAGGAATCGTGAGATAGGGTTTGTATTTCAGATGTTCAATCTACTACCAAGAACAACTGTACTCGATAATGTGAAATTACCTCTCAATTATTCCAAAATATCTGAAGATAAATGGGATAGTTTGGCAAAGAAAGCAGTTGAAGATGTAGGACTTAGTCACCGTATGCATCATACTTCGGCCGAACTTTCTGGTGGAGAAAAACAAAGAGCAGCTATAGCCAGAGCTCTCGTAACAGATCCTGATATAATATTTGCCGATGAACCGACTGGAAACCTGGATTCAAAATCTGGCAAAAATGTAATGTCTATAATCCAACGCCTAAATATGGAGCATGGCAAAACTGTCATCCTAATTACTCATGAAAGCTCCACAGCAGAACATGCAGAGAGAATTATCCGACTGATAGATGGTGAAATCGAAAGTGATACAAAAGTAAAAAATCGTCTAACTTTGTCTGATGAATTCGTGAAATAATGAAAAGGCAAGAATCAAAATGAAAAATGACATATAAACATACATTCAAAACTGCAATCAAAGGATTGACGACAAATAGTTCAAGATCTTTTTTGACTATTCTCGGTATTGTCATAGGTATTACTGCAATCATGCTAGTGATATCGCTTGGAGCAGGTGCGCAAGACTTGATATTGGGGCAAGTACAAGGACTGGGCACAAATACAATTGCAATAATTCCAGGAAGAGAACCGACTGGTCCATCTGATATGTCATTCTTGTACAGTGATTCCTTGAAAGAAAGAGACCTCATTGCACTCAAAAATCGTTCAAATGTTCCAAGCTTGAAATCTATAATGCCAACTGTCTTTGGTGCTGGAACAGCGTCTTATGGTTCAAATGCATATCAAATATCTATTTTCGGTGGAACAGAGCTGATGTCCGAAATATTTGATCTAAAACCTATTGGGGAGTTCTTTTCGGCAGAAGATGTAAGTAGTCGAAGTGATGTCGCTGTATTGGGATCAAAAGTTGCAGAAAATCTATTTGATAGTGACGATCCTGTAGGCAAAAAGGTAAAGATAAAGAATAGGAATTTCAAAGTAATTGGAGTTTTACCAGAAACTGGCGGTGGATCGCTATTCAATTTTGATGATATGGTCCTTGTACCATACACTACTGCTCAAAATTATATTCTGGGACAGAAACATTTCAGTCGTATTATTATTCAGGCCGAAAATGACTCTCTAGTACCTTCAACGGCCAATGATATTGAGATTACATTGCGTGAACTTCATGGTATAACAGATCCATCCAAAGATGACTTTGCTGTACAGACTCAACAAGACCTTGCAGATAGATTAGCAACCATAACAAATGCCCTTACATACTTTTTGGTAGCAGTGGCATCTATTGCCCTATTTGTGGGTGGTGTAGGTATTATGAATATAATGCTCGTATCAGTAACAGAGAGAACAAGGGAGATCGGCTTGCGCAAGGCTTTGGGGGCTACAGATCGTGATATCTTGTCACAATTCTTGCTAGAAGCCGTACTTTTGACTGCAGTTGGTGGCATTATAGGCATCATACTCGGCTCTGTATTGGCATTTCTCATATCCATAGGACTTTCCAAGGGTCTGGGTGTAAATTGGTCTTTTGTATTCCCCTGGTTTGGAGCTTTCTTGGGACTCTCTGTTTCGGCTCTAATTGGCCTTATATTTGGTGGTTATCCTGCCAAACAAGCTGCTTCCAAGAGCCCTATAGAAGCCTTGCGTTATGAATAGAGTTGTGATAAGATAGTACTGCAAGGTCGAATTTTAAAGCCTAATTTGACGAAAGAAATAACATGGAACCAAATAAACCAAAGCCAGCTCCAGCACCAGATCAGAAGCCAACAGATCAGCCAACTGCCTAAATAAGGCAAGTTTAAAGAATGCCAAAATACCGTCTTCGGCTTTGCTGATGGCGGTATTTTGATATGATTACAATATTATGAAGACAGACAAAGACCTTGTAGACATAAGAAAATCCACAGATGAACAATTGGCAATTATGCTGAAAAAGGATGTAAATGACAATGCCTTCCATGAATTACTCTATAGATATACAGACAAAATCATAAATTTCGCCTTTCAATATACAAATAATCGTAATGATGCAGAGGATATAGCACAAAATACATTTTTCAAGGTATGGAAGAAAATACGAAGCTTCAAAAATGGAGCTAAATGGAAACCTTGGTTATATACCATAGCTCGTAATACTGCCATAGATTTTACAAAAAAGAGAAAAACCTTTTCTTTTTCTGATCTAGACGATATAGATGCTGATATAGCATTTGGAGATACTCTAGTCGATCCAGAACCTCTGCCAGATGAGATCTTCTCTCATCACAATCTCTTGGAAGAACTATCTCATGTAATGGAAAAGATTCATCCAGATCATCGTACTGTACTCATCATGCATTATCATGAAGAAATGACTTTCGATGATATAGCAACTATACTCAAGAAACCTATGAATACTATCAAAAGTTGGCATAACCGTTCTATTATCAAGTTACGAAATCATCTATTGCACCAAATAGACTAGAATAGTCGTACTATATATTGAAATATATGGGATACGACAATACATATAGCAAAATATTTGAGATATATAAACGGCCAAAAAGGTCGGAAAATGTTATCCGATCAGTTATGTTTATGATACAAAAAGCTAGATCAAGAAGTCTGAAAATTCGTGCTTATTTCTCTGGTACTTTGATCATATTGAGTGCATTGTCCATAATTCCAGTGATCAATTATGCTTTTACTTCTGTATCACAATCAGGATTTATACAATATGTATCTATATTTACTTTTGAATGGATATCTATGACTCAATACTGGAAGGTCTATACCCTTTCCCTATTGGAATCAGCCCCGATCATAGAAAGTATAGCTCTATTGTCGATATTTCTATTATTTATAATATCCGTGAGAATGTTCAGTCGTATTATCAATTTAATGTCATCAAATTATCAGTTAAATCAATAATTACAATGAAAATAAAAGACTTCATACAATCATCTATTTATTCGAAACTTATAACTTCATTAGCAATATTACTTATAATCCTTATTATATTTGTAGTAGGAATGGGTATCGGACACTATAGAGCAAATTTTGCTTGTCGTATAGACGATAACTATCGCTTGGGACCTAACAATTCTCGTTCGATATTCGCACCATTTATGCATAATGCCGATGAGCGAAACCCTCATGGTTCTATCGGTGAGATCGTCCTTGTAAATCTACCAAATATAATGATCAAAGATCATAATCTAGCTGAACAAGCTATAGTTATTAGCCCTAATACAGATATCAGAAATCTACGTAGTGTTGCAACAACAAGTGATCTAAAAGTAGGTACACAAGTCGTTGTATTCGGTGAACCAGACCAAGACGGACGTATCGTAGCAAGTTTTATTCGTATAATGCCCACATCACCGTCTATTGCTTCTAGCACCCAAGTCCGTCAATTCCAACGTGGAAGATAATATTAAGAATTATTAAATAAAATAAAATCGGATGAAAAAAGCATTCAATAGAGTCAAGATATTTGCGAGTAAACACAAGGTTGCCTCCGGCACAATAGCAATAATTGTAGTTATTCTCCTGTATGTAGCATACCATGCTCTCTCAAATACAAGTACACTTCCACAATATTCGATCACAAAAGCGCGTACTGGTACAATCACTCAAACTATTACTGGCACTGGACAAATATCGGCTTTGAGACAATTAGACTTGACTAGTCAAGCTTCTGGGAAAGTGTTGTCAATAAAAGTAAAGGTTGGTGATAGAGTTCATAAAAGCGACTTGATTGCGACAATAGACTCTACTGATTTCGCTTTTAGTCTACAAAGCGCAAAGTTGTCAATGGAAAAACTCATCCAGCCACCAAAGGCAACTGACCTTTCTAGTGCAGAAAATACACTTACAAAAACCTATGACGATACATTCAATACTATATCTTCGACCTTCTTGGATCTGCCAGACATAATGTCAGGCATGAAAGATCTATTGTATGGTCAAGGCACTTGTCTATCGGATCAACAGTCACCATATCTTATATCCTCTGCTAGAGAATATAGAGATCAGGCTGGCCAAAATTATGATAAAGCCAATAAACAATATACAAGCGTATTATCTCAATACAAAAATATTAATCGTTCGAGTGCTACTTCTAGTATAGAGAAACTATTGGCTGATACATATTCAATGTCAAAAAGTATATCAACTGCACTACAGAACATGCAAAATACGATAAATTATATAATTACAGTTCAGCCTGAATATCAATCTAGTCTTGCTTCATCTGCTACTAGCAATGTGACATCATGGTCAAATACCATGAATAGCAATGTTTCTGGTTTGCTCTCGGCACAAAATACAATACAAAGCAATAAAAATTCTCTAGCAAATCTCATAAATGGAGTGAACCCACTTGATCTCGAATCACAGAAACTATCATTGAAGCAACAAGAATTAAATTATCAAAATTATTTTGTTCGCTCTCCATTCGATGGTATTGTGGGCAGAATACCTATAAGAGTCTATGATGAAGCAGGTGGTGGAACAGTCATTGCAACAATTCTAAGTGATCAAAAGATCGCTTCGATATCGCTAAATGAAATAGATGCTGCCAAGGTCAAAGTCGGACAAAACGTTGATATTACTTTCGATGCTATCGACAGTCTGATAGCTACAGGCACAGTCTCTGAAGTAGATCTTGTCGGTACAGTGAGTCAAGGAGTCGTAAGCTACGGGGTCAAGATAGCGGTCAATAGTATTGATCCTCGTATTTTGTCTGGAATGAGTGTAAATACAACTATCATAACAAATGAAAAGAATGGAGTGATCGTTGTTCCGTCGAGTGCAGTCAAAACACAAGGACGAATTAGTTATGTACAAGTATTCGACAATCCTGTATTGCCCACCTTATCAGATACAGCGCCACTCACAGCTTCGACAAGTAGAGCATTTATTCCGAGGTCGAATACCAGCTCAACAACAAATCCAAACAGAATATCATCACAAAATCGTACTGTTTCATCGGCTACTATATATTCTGCAACAATTCCTAGGGATGTGACTGTAACAATCGGCGATACAGACGATACAAATACAGAGATAATAACCGGTCTATCTGAAGGTGAATGGGTAATTACAAGAACTGTTTCTGGTAGTTCCAGTCAAACAACAACCGTAGCTCCAAGCATACTCAACACACTAGGCGGTAGTAACCGTAGCGCAACAGGAGGAACATTCAGAACAATATCTAGATAATAAAGATGTATTGATTGAAAGATAAAGACAATGATAGAAATCAAAAATATTAAGAAAACATACCAGACTGGTTATACAGAAACGCATGCATTACGTGGTATATCATTCAACATAAAAACTGGTGAATTTGTAGCTATCATGGGACCATCTGGCTCTGGTAAATCAACATTGATGCATATCATCGGAGCTTTGGACACACCAACTTCTGGCTCATATACACTAGATGGTAAAGATGTTTCCAAACTATCAGACGATGAATTGGCCGAGATTCGTTGCAATAGGATAGGTTTTGTCTTTCAATCATTCAATCTCTTGCCACGCGCAACAGTCTTGAGAAATGTCACTTTGCCACTTATATATGCAAATAAGAGAGAGGGCGAACGAGAAATGTTGGCTATCAAAGCGCTGGAAAGCGCGGGCATGGACAAAGACAGATTTCATCATAGATCCAATCAATTATCTGGTGGACAGATACAACGTGTAGCCATTGCTCGAGCTTTGGTAAATGATCCAGCTATAATATTGGCCGATGAACCAACTGGTAATTTGGATACCCAAACAGGTAATATCGTCCTTGATACATTCCAGAAACTAAATAAAGAACTAAAGCGCACCATCATCCTCATAACACATGAAAAAGAAGTCGCTGAATATGCCGATCGTATCATCCATATCCGTGATGGATTGATCGTTGAAGATGGAAATAAACATAAAAAAGAACTATATAAATAAAATGACTACCACAGACATCATTCACGAAACAATATCTGCTCTAACTGCGAATAAGGTTCGCACATCTCTTACTATGCTTGGTATAGTTATCGGTATAAGCTCGGTTATCACTATGGTCTCCATAGGCCAAGGAGCACAAAGTTCTATTGCACAAAGTATAGAGGCTATAGGTTCAAATCTGATTCTTATAAATCCTGGCGCCCAGCGTGCTTCTGGATATCAGGTATCAGCTGGTCGTGGTTCTTCGCATACACTCACTCCGGCTGATGCCACAGCGATCGAAGAAAATGTTTCCAATATTCAAGCGGTATCTCCAGAAATATCTGGTCGATATCAGATCACTGCAAAAGGCACAAATACAAATACCCAAATAGTAGGAGCTACACCATCATATGCTACTGTACACAATATACAGATAGATGAAGGTGTATTTATATCTGACCAAGATATTCGCAATCGAACAAAGGTGGCAGTTTTGGGCCCAACGACAAGAGACGACCTCTTTGGTATCGATGCTGAAGCGATGGGACAAGTCATACGTATCAAGGGCATTCAATTCAAGATTATTGGTATAACAAAGTCAAAAGGCGGTGGAGGTTTCGGCAATCAAGATGATATGGTATATACACCTTTACCAAGTTCTCAAATGTTCTTATTAGGAGATTCGAGTTATCTGACAAGTATAGCAATATCAGCAATAGATTCTTCGACTATGACAAATGTCCAAAATGATGTCACTACCCTTCTTCTAGAAAGACATCGTATCGGTGATCCTACTCAAGCTGACTTCAATATCATGAATCAAGCCGATATCGTATCGGCAGCATCGAGTGTGACTGGAACATTCACAATACTTTTGGGGGCTGTAGCTGGTATATCGCTCCTTGTTGGTGGTATTGGTATCATGAATATGATGCTAACTACAGTTACAGAAAGAACAAAGGAGATTGGTTTACGCAAAGCGATAGGAGCAAAACGTCGTGACATAAATATTCAATTCCTATCTGAAGCAGTTGCTCTTACTATCTTTGGCGGAATGATCGGTATTATCTTGGGATGGACAGCAGCATATATTATTACAAAACTAGGTGTCCTCCAAACATCTGTTTCTCTTTCTTCTATTCTACTATCTTTCGGAGTTTCTGCCGCTATTGGAATCATCTTTGGATATTACCCTGCTAGAAGAGCTTCCAAACTCAATCCAATAGAAGCTTTGAGATATGAATAAACAATATCTTGATTGTCATTTATTTGATACACTTATTGTATTATGAAAACAGTATTGATTACTGGCATTAATAAAGGCATTGGTAAAGCTCTTGGAGACAAGTTTCTAAATGAGGGTTTTGCTGTTATCGGAACTTCTAGAGATGGAAAGAGTGATTATTCTCAAAAAAATCTGAAAGTATTTCTACTAGAATTGACCGACCATACTTCTATTACAAATTGTGTCAAAGATATACAATCCTCTATTAGCCAACCACCATATTCTGGAAAAATAGATATTCTCATAAATAATGCTGGTGTTTTATTGGACGATGAAGAAAAACATGTCATTGTTGAAAAATTACGACAGACGTTAGAAGTAAATCTGTTTGGTACAATCGACTTTACAGAACAGATAATCCCAATGATTACGGAAAATGGACATATCGTCAACATGTCGTCACAGGCAGGATCTTTGGGAGATATAGAAAATTTTACTCATTCACATGCACCTCTACGATACCCAGCTTATAAGATATCAAAAACTGCATTAAATATGTATACACGCACACTAGCACTTCGTTTGAAAGACGAAAATACTAGCATAGTCGTATCATCAGTACATCCTGGTTGGGTCAAAACAGATATGGGTGGAGATGAAGCACCAGTTTTACCTACTGAAGCAGCAGAAAATATCTACAATCTCGCAATATTGAGACCAGAGACTGGGCAATTCTGGTTCAATGGAAATAAATTCCCTTGGTAAATGTGACTTTATATTTCAGTGATTTGTTCTTTACTATTCACAATGATCTCTGCTTTGCCTTTATAGACCTTGATAATACCAGTAACAGTAATTTGTTTTCCTTGTAATTTTGATATCTCTTTGAATTTATCTGCATCGGACGCAAATATGACAATGGAGAAAGGACATTTGCTACTGATTTTGCAATAATCAATAAATATTGTATCGCTACTAGACTTATATACTTTGACGATTGTACCTCTTACCTGTGCGTATTTGCCTACATATTGCAATGCTTCCGTATAATCTATTTTTACCATTTCACCAACAGCACTGTCCTCTCCATCATTGTCAGATAATACCCTCTTTACTATATTTAGATATTGTTTGTGAATAGATGGATCTGTACCTATTTCCAGTACTTCATCATTTGACTCTGTTGCTGCTCCTGTCCAATTGTAACTACCAGATGCATAAGCTTTGTCTGTTACAAGTACTTTCAAATGCATTATGCCATCCAAATGCTTCTGGGTTACAACTGGGACACCTGCTGAACGTAGATTGTTTACAACTTCTTTATTGGCACCTTCTGTAGCAATATGATCGGTAATACCCTTCACATCCACTCCTCTACTCTTGGCACGCATGAGTGCTTCTCCTATATTCTTTTGCGTGAAGTAATAGATAGCAAAGTACGCATATTCTTCGGCATTATCAATAAGTTTTATTATTTCCTGATCATTTTGTCTTTGGTCGAGACTATATATAACTCTTGTATTTCCTGATAGATCGTTAGACTGGAATATTGTCAGACAAGTAATCGTAAGAATTACTGTTAATAATATTGTAAGTCCTATCATCAATACAGACTTTTTATTTGAGAACAAGAAATCACGGACTTTCATGAAGAAAATATTCATATGAGTGATATTTATTTAATAATAAAGACCTCCTTTTGAGGTCGTACACTTTTCTTTATCTGGTTACTGACCAATACCAGAATCAAGTTGATGCTGTGATCATATCACAAATCTGATCCTTGCAATAGTTTTGGTTTATTCGAATTATTCGTCCTAGGAGGTGGCAATGGTGGCAATTCTGTATCATCAATGATTGTTGTATTATTCCCTCCTGTATCTTGATTCGTTTGACCCTGATCGATAGGAATACCGTTCTCTATTTCATCCAATTGATCTGTAATCTGATTTACTATTTCTTCTGCTTCATCGACAATAGCTTGCTGTTCTACAATATCATTTTCAGTAATAACAATATCTGGTATCAGATCTGATATTCCTGGTATTGAAGAGGTATATTCTGGAGTTGAATCACTGTCAGTTGTTTGATTGCTATCAATCGATAATGGTGGTAAGGATGAAATATTTATTATGCTAGAATTTGTATTTTCTATAGTTTGTTCAATAGAAGAATTTAATAGAGACATTTGTTCTTCTGTAAGACCTATATTTGAAGAAGTATTGATAATATCTTGTAATTCATCCAAATACGTCTCAATTATTTTCTTATAAGTGTCTTTAGTTGACTGCCATATATCTAGTTCTCTATTCGATGGATCTTTTCTCTTATTCAACCATTCTTTGAACGTCTCTTCTATCTGCATTCTCTTTGCTTCGATTTTTGCTTGAATCTTCGAGCTGACACTGTCTCTTTTTAGTATAGAGTCTGCAGATAATATAATTTTCATACTACCAAATTTATTTTTCTCAGATTCTAGTGCCAGTGTCGCCTCTTTCAAATTATATTTAATCTCTTGAATTGTAAGTTCAGTCTGATTGCCAAGGACATCTGTTGCAGATGAAAGTATCTTATTACCTTTTTCATTTTGATCTTTGAGATATGAGTATACAAATATAGTCCCACCCAATATCAGAAAAGCGACAAGAGCAAATATTGACGGAGCAAGTATATCTTTATTTGGTATTTGCATATTATTTACTGATCAGTATACACGATAAAATTTTTCATTTCACCTATTATCAATACTGGTAATTTAATTAACCTATTATTTCTTATTATATCTATAATCCCCTTCTTCGGCTTACCAAAGGCAAAAGCATATAAACTGTCACACTTTTTCAAAGCATTAAATGTCAAAGTGATTCTCTTAAAAAAGGCCGTATCATAACCACAAGCAAATTCTGTTAAAGATGTCGAAATTGCAGGTGAATCTGACAATATGCCAGCAATATGGCCATCATTACCTATTCCCAATTGAGCTATGATAAGATCAGCAATATCCATAGCTTGCATTACATTCTTGGAATAATCCGAAATAGTCTCTTCAAATGATAGTCCTTGAAGTACTGTCATGCTATTTATATTAGAGAAATCAAAGCCTGCATCTTTCAACTGTTTCCAATTTGAATCTGCATGATCAATATCACCAAATCTTTCATCGGTAAGAGTTACTGTTAAATTTTTGATATTATGAACAGAGACTTCCTTGTGAATCATATTCATAATCTCTACCGATATAGGTATATTTGAACCACCAGAAAGTAACCATAAAACCTTTTTATTTGAAT
>Ga0172379_10000772_pt1 | contig 74986 bp, 83 predicted proteins | sample GrowelOW334metaG_FD_119756 | JGI IMG/M metagenome (GOLD analysis project Ga0172379, IMG submission 119756) | Groundwater microbial communities from an aquifer near a municipal landfill in Southern Ontario, Canada - Groundwater well OW334 metaG | ecosystem: Environmental > Aquatic > Deep...
AACACGGCCACCGATCCCATCCAGAATTTGCTGTCCAGAACAAACGAAACAAACCCAAGGAGGCCGTCCTGGGGTTTAACCGGGTAGAACTGTATTTCGCTAATTGTGGTTGGTATTGAGGTCATGGCTTTTCATTACTTTTTCTTTGAAGTCGTCGATGTTTGGCTCACCCATGTAGGTGATCTTGTAGAGTTTGAAAAGATTATTCGCACGCAAAGTAGCCTCCTCGTCGGAGAGCTTCGCGCCGTAGCGTTTTTCGTATAATTCTTTAAATTCTTGGATTGCTTCTTGGGACAACATAAAAGGCTGGTCCCTGCCGGGAGCTAGCCTTTATCTGTCTAATCAAATTCGTCGGTCTAATCGAGGCACCTTAGCCTCAGAGGGAAATAATTATTTTCAGAGCGGGCTGGAAAATAAAAAACGGGACCACGACTCTTGTCACCAAGTTCCGATCCGCGCATGCGGAAAGGTTTGATAACAGAAGTCGTAGTCCCGTCGCGTTTAGACTGAAGTTCAGTCGCCGTCAGACCAACTAACTCTGATAAACATATTATAGCCGATCCGGCAAAGGACCGTCAACACTTATTTCTGTGGACAGCTAATCTATCAAAAGCTGACAAGAAGTTTACAAACTTTATTTTGGATCAATCATTTTTTCTTGTGCTTTGTAAGCCTCAAGCAAGCCCTTAGTTGCTTTGTTTTTTCTAAACTGAGATACCGTATCAATGAAGTTGTTGGCAATATTTATTTTTAGATTTGAGAAATTTTCAAAACAGGTCTGCATGTTTTTTGGTAGAATGTTCTCAAAAAAGTTTTTTAATGAGTCGCCCTCCCAATATTCATCCTGAATATTTTCTACGTATTCGCTTGTTAGAAATTGGAATTGACCGTTATACTTTAATTCCTGCAAAAAACTCTCTTTTGGTTTGTAAACGGAATTTGCTATGAGTTTTTCAGCTTCTTCTGGTAAGAAGGTTTTGTAGAGATTCAATCCCAAGATGGATAATCCCTTAAACACGGGGAATAAAATTCCGGATATCTTTTTAGCTATTATTATTGGAAATCTTTTTTGTGTTTGTGCCGTTTGGAGGAATGAAAATAATTCTTGGTCCGGAAATATCCAGTCACCATTTCTTATAAAACAAGCTACGGGAACGCCTTTAAAAGTGGCTTCAATTATAAAAGGGTCATACGAAACTATTTTTACATTTTTCAGATATGTTTTGATTAACTTGGCAATCAATTCCTTAGTTTCCTTTGATATTTTGTGAGCGAGAATATACTTTTCAACCTTCTCTTTCTTGTCCTTTAACTTTTTAATTTCCGGTAAAGTCTCATAAATGGAGGAGACGAGTATATCTTGATTAACAAGTGTCGTTACTAAGCGCGGATCGATGCGACGATTGCCGGGACCGGTTTCAGAGAGAAGATAGATGAGTTCGTTTCTTGTTAAGACTTTTTTATCATATACCAGCCTGTCTAGCCGGTGCTCAAAATACAGATCAAACTCGTCGGAAGTTAGAGAAAAGATAGGTTGCTTGTTTAGCTTATTTATCACTGTTTTAAGCTGTTTTTTCATAATTATTCAGACCTTATTATATTATAAGGTCTCTTTAATTTACCGAATCTTCCGTGTCTTATTATATTATAAGACAGGGGTTAATGAGCTAATTTGTTTATCCCTTGGCTCTTGTGTTGATATAAATTATATCATATAATTGACTGGAAAGGGACTTAAACACCCTGTACAGTCACTATATGGATAAAATACCAACAAAAGGCGAATATTTAGAGGTTTTATTGAGATCCTCCAAAACCATCTTTTCAACCAAAGATGCTGCTTTGTTGTGGAATGAAAATGATAATACCGTGGTTACTGATCGATTGAAGAAATATGTTAAAGCCGGAAAGTTGGTTCGCCCTTATCGTGGCTTATACGCTAAGGATAAAAATTATAACCGTTTCGAATTAGCCACTCGTATCTATACTCCCTCCTACATTAGCTTCGAGACTATTTTAACAAGGGCTGGAATTAATTTTCAGTTTTACAGTAATGTCTTCGTTGCTTCATATGTGACCCGTGATATTGAAGCTGATGATCAGAAAATTTCTTTTATTCGGATGAAAGATTATGTCTTGAGTAACACGACCGGTATTGAACACGCGGACGGAATTGCTACCGCTACGAAAGAACGCGCGTTCTTGGACAGAATTTACGTAAGCAAAGATTATCATTTTGATAATTTAAACGCCTTAGATTGGAATAAGGTATTTGAGATTTTGCCAATCTATAATAATAAGCGCATGGAAAAAAAGGTTAAGCAATATTTTGATCATTACAAAAACGATCAGCCCACTAAACCAGAAAAAATATGAAATTAGATTACTCAAAGCATAAAAATATCTTATTGCAGATTTTAAAGGATATTTATTCCGATACTTCCATCGCTCCCCATTTGGGATTCAAGGGTGGTACGGCTGCTTTATTGTTCTATGGTTTGAGCCGTGATTCGGTTGATTTGGACTTCGATTTATTGAACGAGGAAAAAGAAATAGAAGTATTCGAGAAGATTCAAAAAATAATTGCCAACTATGGAACGGTGGTAGAGTCCAGGATTAAGACATTCAATTTATTGAATATTCTTTCGTATGCCCCCGGCGCACAGAAAATTAAAGTCGAGGTCAATCGCAGGCAGTTCGGTTCGAAATATGATTTAAAGACTTTGTTGGGCATTTCTATGTTGGTTATGGTTCAGGAAGATATGTTCGCACATAAATTAATGGCCATGCATGAGCGGATCGGCAAGACGAGTCGGGATATTTACGACGTTTGGTTCTTCTTGGAGAATCATTGGTCGATCAATAAAGAAATCGTTGAGCAGCGTTCCGGCAAGACATTTAAAGAGGTTTTGCAATTGACTGCCGAGCAATTAGAAAAGTTAGACAATAGGCATATTTTGGACGGCTTAGGTGACTTTTTAACCGATCCGCAAAAAGATTGGGGTCGAGCGAAATTGAAGTCCGAAACTATATTTTTGTTAAAAGCTCGAGCAGAGAGCGAGAAATAAAATTATGGCAAACAAGAATCTTACAAATGCAAAAAAGGCAAAGAACGATGAGTTTTATACTCAATTTTCTGATATTCAAAAAGAGGTAGAATCTTATCTTGAGTACGACCCCAACACTTTTAAAGGTAAAGTGGTTTACAGCAACTGTGACGACCCGTTCGAAAGCAATTTCTTTCGCTATTTCGTTTTAAATTTCAACAAGCTTGGACTAAAACAACTTATCACTACAAGTTACAAACCCTCACCCGTAGCCAATACTCAACTGGGATTATTTGGCGACGACAAAACTCTAACCAAATCAAAAGGCCGTCCAAAAGTAACTGCCAACAAATTCATTATCAACGAAGTTGGTGATGTAGACGGCGATGGTTCCTTCACATTAAAAGATATTGCTAAGCAACTAAAAGCAAACAAAAATAATGAATGGACCCCTCTTGATGGCGACGGTGATTTTAGAAGCGATGAATGTGTCGAGTTGCTCAAAAAATCTGACATTGTAGTCACTAATCCTCCATTTAGCTTATTTCGTGAGTACATTACACAACTTTTCGAGCACAAAAAGCATTTTCTAATAATTGGTAATCTCAATGCAATAACCTACAAGGAAGTTTTTCCAATGATCAAAGAGAATAAGGTGTGGCTCGGAAACAACGCAAGAGTTAATGGTGGCGCAATGTTCTATGAGATTCCAGAAGCTGTTGCAAATTTGGATCAAGTTCGTGAAATCAAGACTGATGAAAATGGTAAAAAAATATATATAACAAGAGTGCAGGGTGTACGTTGGTTTACAAATCTCGACCATGGACGACTCCACCAACCAATTCCCTTAATGACCGAGTCAGATATTTTGAAGTTCAGCACCAATAAACCATTTGTACACTATGATAATTACGACGCTATTGAAATAGCGCTGGTCAAGAATATTCCGAAAGCCTACAAAGGCGTGATGGGCGTACCGATCAGTTTTTTAGACAAGTATTCCCCTGAGCAATTTGAAATTTTAGGCACAAGCGATAATGGTCTTGTGGACAATAAGTATAAGAAAACACCGGGTCTAAAGAAAAAATTTGTAGATGACTATTATAAAGCTGGTGGCACCGGAGCATATAAAGAAGGCAACCCTACAGCTGGCTACTATGAAGATGGCGTCGCAAAAATGGCGTATAAGAGAATTTTTATTAAGCACAAGAGGAAATAATTATGAAAACAACTTTAAAAAAAGATATTACTATAAAAGAAGTTTGCGACGGTTTCGTATATAACGAGCTGGAAGGAAAAGGTTTGTTTGGTTTGTCCGGCAAACTAACGATTCAGCCGGAGTATCAGCGTAATTACATTTATGCTGATGGCAAAAAAGATGTCGCTGTTATTGACTCAATTTTAAAAGGATATCCTATTGGTTTAATTTATTTCAACCAAGTCGGTAAAGATAAATTTGAGGTGCTAGACGGTCAGCAACGTATCACGAGTATCGGTCGGTTTGTGACTGGTAAGTTTGCAGTCAAAGACAAAAATGGTCATGAACAATATTATAGCGGTATGGCTATTAGTCAGCGCGAGCAGATAATGAATACCAAGTTGCTCGTTTATGTATGTGAAGGCGACGAACCAGAAATCAAGGATTGGTTTAAAACTATCAACATCGCAGGTGTGCCACTAACAGAGCAGGAAATTTTGAACGCTGTCTATTCTGGGCCTTTTGTTACCAAGGCGCGCGAAGAGTTCAGTAATAGCCAAAACGCAAACGTGCATAAGTGGAGTGCATACATTGCTGGTGACATTAAGCGTCAAGCTTATTTGGAACGAGCTTTGGATTGGGTTTCTAGTGGTGATATCGATAATTACATGAGTAAACATCGAAAGGATACAAATATTACCGAGCTAAAAAAGCATTTCAACACGGTCGTTGATTGGGTTTCAACCACATTTATCGAAGTTGAAAGTGAGATGAGAGGCTTGGAGTGGAACAGGCTTTACGAAACTTATCACAAGAAAAAATATAACCCCGCTACTATTTCCACTTTAGTGCAAAAACTCTACGGCGATGGATTTGTGAAGAATCGTCGAGGTATTTTTGAATATGTCTTGGGTGGTGAGATTGATACGAGATTACTGGAAGTGCGAGTGTTTGATGATCCAACTAAGCGCTCTGTGTACGAATCTCAAACCGCTGTCGCAAAGAAAAAAGGTGTTTCAAACTGTCCACATTGTGCAATAGGTCACGATGTAAACAAAGACAAGATTTGGAGTCTTGCAGATATGGATGCCGACCATGTTGCGGCGTGGAGTAAGGGTGGTGCAACTTCAGCTAGGAATTGTCAGATGTTGTGCAAAACCCACAATCGGGCAAAAGGTAATCGATAGTCATCCTCATAAAATAAGCCTAAAATGACTATTTTAGGGCGTTATCCACAAATTATTGTGGAAGTCCTTGCAATATTATCTATTACCTGCTAGGATACAGTAGGTCGAGGTAATAAAGGTAAACCATATAAAAATATGATTCATTCAATTTCATGTAAAAACTTCTATTCCTTTGGTGAGGAAACGTCCCTTGTTTTCGAGGTCAATGGTAATGCCCCAGAAAACAACGGTTACTTTGTAGCCAAGTCAGGTGTACGACTTTCAAAGGTCGAAACAGTTATAGGACCGAACGCATCCGGTAAAACAAATTTGCTAAAAGTTTTACCGTTTTTAAAGTGGCTGATTATTGATTCGTTCAATATGAAGCCAGAGAATCCCATTGTCGTCCAGCCGTTTGCTTTTGGGGACGAGAAGAATGAGCCGACAGACTTATCGGTGGTTTTTGAAGTTGATGGAAAAGTGTATACCTATGCATTTACTATCACCAAAGAAAAGATTTTAAGCGAAGAGCTAAAGCTCACCAGTTTTGCAAAGGAGAAGAAATCTACCAAGAAGATTTTTTCTCGAAACTGGAATGCGAAAGAAAACCGATATGATTTTGAGGGAGACAATTTTGATTTGCCGAAAGGGTTTGAAAATCTTTTACGTTCTAATGCGAGCGTTATCGGCACTGCCGCTCGGCTTAATCATGCGGAAAGCCAAGCGATAGCAACATATTGGGGACAAATAGAAACAAATGTTATTGAGGCAGGTTGGATCGGAGACCATTTGCTACCAAATTCAATCGCACAACTCGGCGAGGCTTTTGATTTCTTTAGTGAAAATAGTGCCCTTAAACAAGAAGCGGAAAAATTGCTTTGCCGATTTGATTTGGGACTAAGCGGATTTGAGATAAAAAAAGAAAAAAAAGAAAACGGTTTTTCTCTTAATGTCCGAGCGTCCCACATGTTCAATGGTCAGACGCAGTATTTACCCGTTCAATACGAGTCATCTGGAACAAAGCAATTGTTTGTACTTTTGAAGAGTATTCTCGTCGCCCTTGAGAAAGGAAGCATTGCTATTGTCGATGAATTTGATGTAAACCTACACTCTGAAATGGTTATGGCGCTGTTTGACTTGTTCATACAGCCGGAGACAAATCCAAAAAATGCACAGCTTCTTCTAAGCACTCACAGCCATATGCTTTTGAGCAAACTTGATAAGTATCAAATTGTATTGGTCGAAAAGAATGAGAACGGTATAAGCGAGGCATGGCGCTTAGATGAGGTATCTGATGTGCGTTCTGATGATAACTATTATTCAAAATATATCGCCGGAGCGTATGGAGCTGTTCCGAAGATTTAGCATTGAAAATCATGTCGCGAACAAATCCTTACAAGAAAAAACGTCGCAGTGCTAGCCGGACTTTGCTGATGTATGGCGAAGGACTTGGGGAGGAGATGTTCCTTAAACATTTGCGCGGATTATACTCCCGAGACAGTGGAGTCGCTGTAACAATCCGTAATGGTAAAGGTGGCACAGCAACAAATATAATCACTAATGCCGTAAATGAGCCGGGTGCGTTTGATCGGAAAATCGTTATTTTGGATAATGACAAAAGTGAGCAGGAAATGAATCAGGCGCGAACGGAAGCAAAACAGCAAGGAATTGAACTACTTGAAAATTCCCCCTGCTTAGAGGCAATACTACTCGCAATTTTGAGGCCTGGGCAATCTTTTTCCGGCAAGACTTCAGCGTGGTGCAAAAGTGAGTTTGAATCCAATTATTTGAATAAGAAAAAACGGACTGAGCTCGGTGAATATGAAAAGTTTTTTCCAAAAGCAACCCTTGATACGCAACGTACTAACGTACCGGAATTGAATAATCTTATTTCTTTAATGCAAGGATCGTAAGCCGGAGTCGATAATCAAAAAATGAAAATGAAATATGAGTGAGATTTTAAAAAAAATTAAGGAATCAGACAAAAGTTTATTTGTGGGTGTTGCTGGTCCTGGAACAGGTAAAAGCACGGCTTTTAAAACCATTATTGATTCGGATGAATATAAAGGTAAAAAAGTATTAATTTTGTCTTTCATTAACAAATTAATCAATGATTTATCTGCAGATTTTAAAGATTTCAATAATGTAGAGGTTTTAACTTTACATGCATTCGCTAAACAGAAATTAGGTGATGTTGATTTAAATGAAGACTTGGACTTGATAATCAGTGAAGATTTTTCGTTTATATTTAATAGTGATATTGAATATGAGAAAAAATTCTACGAGGATGCTTTGACAGAAGATGAGGAGAAATTCTACAAAGAAAGGAAAAATTTTTACAAACACGAAAAAGAGTTATATTCATTTAACTCAATTATATATGCTGTCAATCGTTTTTTTGATAAATCTGAAAACAACATTCCAACAAAATACGATCTGATACTAATAGACGAGTTTCAGGATTTCAACAAAGCTGAGTTTGAATTAATAAAATTATTAAACAAAAAAGTTAAAGTCGTTGTTGTTGGCGATGACGACCAATCTCTGTATGGTGGTTTTAGAAGCGCAAAACCAAAGCAAATAAGAGAACTATATAGGGATAAAAATACCGAGGAATTTTCCCTCGACCATTGTTATAGGTGTACCGAAGTTATTGTCGATGCTACAAATAATTTAATTACGAATGCCAAGAACAAGGGATTTTTAGCTGATCGATTGGAAGATAAAAAGTTTCTGTATCCAAAGGATAGAAAAGATAATAAAAATGAGGTAAGTAAAAAATACGACAAAATTGATTTTATCCCTTCAGTACAGGGCAATAAATTAATTTACGAACTAGAAAAAAGAATCAAAAAAGATATTGAGGGAGAAGGCAAAAAGAGGATTCTCATTTTGACACCCGGCTACTTTAAACAAACTATTTATACTGGATTAATTGGAAAAGGCTTCAATGTTGTAGAGTTTGAATTATTTGCAGACGAACAGTGTAATAAAGTAAAACATAAAAAAATAATTAATACTTTTAAAACCTTAGCGGAGAGGAAAACTGACAACCTGGCACTTAGAAGTGTTTTGTTTTTGTATTTAAATAAGAGCAAGCTCAAAACCTTAATAGTTAAAAGCAAGCAAGAGAATAAAAAAATCTGGAATTGTTTAGACGATAAAACAAAGAAGATCATTGAGAACGACATCGAAATCTTTAAGAAAGTAAAAAAGGGTAAAGAAAAGTTAACATCTAAGGAGTTGAAAAGATTTAGCGAGCTTTTTACTCTAAAAAACATTTTATCAAAAATGATAGATGGTTTTGATTCTGTTTCAAAAAATGCGATAGAGGTTGAAATGACAACAGTCATGAGTTCAAAAGGGCTCTCGGCGGACTTCGTTTATTTCATTGGCATAGATGATAAAAATATTTTAGATAAAGAGACAAAAAATTTCACTGATCATAGAATATGCGAATTTTTGGTAGCCATAACAAGAGCAAAAGAGAAGCTAACTTTGATTTCATTAGAAGATAACAACCCGAAAATCTTAGAACTTATTGGCCAAGATTATATAAATAAGTGTTAATTTATGTCTGAATACTACAACCCAAACAGAGATGCCTCGTGGAATTACGGAGGCAAGAACTGGAAATTGAGCCGGTCTAAAATCGACTTGTTTTTGGAGTGTCCACGATGTTTTTATATGGATAATAAACTCGGCGTAAAGCGAGTACCCGGATTTCCTTTTTCTATAAACAGTGCGGTGGACTATCTTCTTAAACAAGAATTTGACTCATATCGTGTAAAAAATGAACAACATCCGCTTCAAAAAGAATACGGTATAGATGCGCGGCCGATGTCCCACGCTGAACTTGATGAATGGAGGAGAAATTTTGGTGGTATTAGGCATTTGCATGAGCAAACAGGATTTTTAGTAACCGGTGCGATTGACGATTTATGGATCAACGGAAAAGATGAGTATATAGTCGTAGATTATAAAGCAACCGCAAAAGACGAAGCGGTTAAGGTTTTGGATAAAGAATGGCAGGATGGATATAAACGACAGATGGAAGTCTATCAGTGGCTACTTCGACAAAATGGGCTAAAGGTTTCTGATATTGGATATTTTGTTTACTGCACTGGAAAGATGGACAGGCAAGCTTTTGATAAGCGTATTGATTTTGACGTGAACTTGATAGAACACAAAGGAGATGACTCGTGGGTAGAAAAAACCTTATTTGAAATAAAGAAATGTTTAGATGGCGAAATACCGCAATCAGGAGAAGGCTGTGATCATTGTGCTTATTGGAACTCACGAAAGCAATTTGAAAAATAAACATGACAATCTTTTACATCATAATCAGTCTTATCGTAGTAGTCGCCGTAGCGGTTGCCATCTCGCGTGGAGGTTTTGCTGATGTTGAAGAAAAAGCTAAGTATCGCTATAACCGCAAGAACTTCTTTCTTACTCGAGCGGAGCATGAATGTTATGACGCTCTCGTAGAAGCTGTCGGCACCGAGTACCGCATTTTCGCACAGGTGCATTTGCCTACACTGGTTGATCATACGATTCGGGGACAGGACTGGCGTGCGGCTCTGGCGCATATAAACCGAAAGTCGGTTGATTTCGTGCTTTGTGATAAAGCATATCTCTCGCCGAAACTTGCTATTGAGCTGGACGATAAATCACATGAACGCCCGGATCGACAAGAACGAGATCGTGAAGTCGAGCGTATTCTGCATGATGCTGGCGTACCACTTTTGAGAATTGAGAATCGTGGCAATTTTAATCCAAGCGAATTATCGCAACGAATTAAAGAAACACTTAATCCAAAGACAACATCATTATGAAAATTAACAACATATTCAAACTCATCATTTCGCTTATTATTCCGCAATTGGCTGGAGGACTGGGGAGCTACTTTACGATCGGTTCGGTAAAAGATTGGTATCCGGTGCTGGTAAAGCCGGCGCTCAATCCGCCGGCATGGATATTCGGACCGGTCTGGACGACGCTGTTTCTTTTGATGGGCTACGCGCTGTATCTTGTCTGGAAAGACGAGAGCGAAAAAAGCAAACGCCTTGCCTATTGGGCTTTTGGCATTCAAATGGTTTTAAACGCACTTTGGTCAATTATCTTTTTCGGCCTTCACAGCCCGGGCGGAGCACTCTTTGAGATGATTTTTCTTTGGCTCGCCATTTTGGCCACCATTATTACTTTTGCAAAAATCTCCAAACCGGCCGCATGGCTTCTTGTGCCCTATATCCTTTGGGTAAGCTTTGCCGGATATCTTAATTTCTCAATCTGGCAATTGAATTCAGCAGGCCCCGGACAGATTGCCTGCACACAGGAAGCCAAACTCTGTCCGGATGGTTCGTATGTCGGCCGTACCGGACCCAAGTGCGAGTTTGCCGCGTGTCCGAGTAACGATCTCTGGAAGACCACAACCGAGAACGGCATAACATTTCAGTATCCGGAAACATTGCTTACTACATACATCAACACGCAGGATTGGCCTCCGCAGGTTCAGGTTTTGAATGAACCATATACTTGCACCGAAGCCGGATCAGAAACAGCCCGAGCCGGAAAGACCGAGAAGCGATTGGTTGATAACCGCGAATATTGCCGCACGAGCATCGTAGAGGGTGCGGCCGGCAGTATCTATACGCAATATGCTTATGCTTTTCCGCTCTACTCGACAGGTTCAACGCAAGCGGATAGAAAAACAGCTATTTTCACTTTCACTACTCGCGCCACGCAGTGCGGTAATTATGACGAAGCCGAGCGCAAAGCGTGCGAAGGCGAACGCGAGACATTTGATCTCGACAGTGTTGTTGACCGTATGGCGAGAAGTATAAAATTTCGATAAAATAAAATCATATGAAGGAATTTCTTAAAACTTGGAAAGGTAAACTCGCACTACTGCTTGTTTTCTATATCCCGTTTCTTAGCGCGGTCTTTTTCAACTTCTTTGACGGTAAAACCTATGAGTCACCGATCGGCGGTTGTTGCATACCCATGGAAGGCGTGGTCATTGCAGGATACGGCCTATTCACGATTTGGATACTAGCACCAATTTTGCTGATTTATCTTGCGTATAAACTCTGTAAGAGATTCAGGATATGGAGGGTAATACTCCCTATTCTCGCCATAGCACTCGGAGCTTTCTTTGTGGTGTATGGCGGATATGACGACAGTCCCGGAGCCCAATTGCTTGGACTATTGATAGTCATTGGCAGTATTGTAGGCCTGATAAAAATCAGAAAGAAAAATTCTTAAATATAAATATGGAAAAATATAAATTTGTTAATCTAGCGGTATTCATAATCTTTTTTGGAACAGCACTTTTTGAGGCATTCCAAAAACAAAATTGGATAGAGGCGATTATATTTTTAGCTTTGGGTATATTATCACTTTGGGCTGATTCTAAAAGAAAAACTTGAAATCAGAAAATATGACTTCATATAAACACACTCAAATTGGTTACCTAATGCTGGCTGTCTTATTGATCGTGCTTGTATTTTTTGCATGGCTTCAGATTACAGCGAGGGCTGAACCTCCTTCAGTCGACTCCGGCACAAATTTTGCTATGACAGCCGTCATGATACTAGTAGTGCTTATTATTGCATCTTTTGGAACACTCTCCGTCTCTATTGATGAAAACTATCTCCGGCTCAAATTTGGCTACGGCATTTTTCGCAAAAAATTCTCGGCAAGTGAGATTGCTTCAGCCACACAGATAAAAAATCATTGGTATTACGGCTGGGGTATCCGATTGTGGTTCTGGCCGCGTATGTGGATTTTTAATGTTTCCGGCTTTGATGCGGTTGAAATTCGAATGAAGAACGGAAAAATATACCGGATCGGAACGGATGAGCCGGAAAAACTTGAGTCCGCAATCAAGCAAGCAATAAGTTAAGCAAATATGACTCGGCTTTACTGCTTAACTTTTCGGAAATTAAGCAAATCGTTTTAGAGGCGAAATTTTGGTCAAACCGGTGGGTAGTGGTGGCAATTGGTGACAAGCGTGGGTTCGTGTGACAAAGCTCGCCACAAGGGCAAACAGGTGGCGAATCGGGGTTACCCCTCCTGATGCTCGGCCAGCAACTGCTTCATTTGGGAGAGAATGACGGTCGGATATTTATACTCCTCTGCCCAATCTAAAGTTCGAAAGTCCCTGAGTAGGGCGAGCAATATTTCCAAAGATTATTTCTACTCTTTTTTCTTGTGGTCTACTTTTACGGTGAGATTTGGCTTAATACCAGATAGTGCCGGCAGAAGATGGTTTAGGACTTGTTCGGCGGTCATTCGAAATATATTGCCACGGGCGGATACTTTTGCCCATCCTTTTTTGTCACGATAATAGCGTTCAGTGAAATTCTTGGCGCTAATTAAAATTGTGTAACTATCGTTGGTTAACTTCATATGATTTACATTTTAGCATATAGGTTCTGGTATCAATGTATCAAAGAAGCATCTGTTTGACAAAAATTTGTATTAAGCCTACGGTATAAGATAATAAGGAGTTCTTTTAAGTCTTTGATTTCATCACAGCAGAAAGTGTCTTTAAACAAGGCTTTTTCTGCTGTGATGAAGGTCATCACGGTCACCTAAAACAGCATGGCCTATGAGCCAACCAAAGAAGGAGCGGTAATCATGCCGGAGACAACGAACACGCACAACTATTTTGACGGGTACACCGCGGACGACCACGACGGTCATACGGGCCAAGGTGGCACCCCTGAACAAGCGCAGGAAGCGCTTGAACAGGCACAACACGACGGCGCGAAGTCTGGAGTTCACGAGGCAATCTCCGGTGTCAACTTCACCTTCGGGAGCGACAAGGACGAGTAACGGGTTACCCGCACATACCTCGCACTAGGACAGGGGACCTCAATCCTCGTCTGGTGCGAGGTCCTTTCTTTTCGAGCCAAAGATGCACATGATTTGCAAACCCTGTTTTAATTGATATACTATAACCATGCAAAAAATGACTACAAAAGTATTTGTCTGGGCGTCTATTGCTTTCGGTATCATCGGGATGTTGATGGTTTTGACGACTTCTGCTGAAAGCGATGGTCCGAATGTTGTTTTGTTGAAGCTTCTATTCACGAGCGTTATCGTTATCTTAACCTCGTTTGCTTTAAGCGTTGCCGACAAGTATCTCAACGGTAAATCCTAATTCTGAAACAGATTCTGGTATCAAGGCGTCTGGGGTGCAGAGAATTTTAAAAGACCGCACGAGTTTCGCGCGGTCTTTTAAAATATATGGAGCATTGGCTTATGCTTGTTTCTCGCCTTCCTTGCATTCACATGTGGCACAGGTTCCATCTTCTTTCGTGTGAACGTGGTCACACTTCGGACATTTTATTTCTTCTGTCATAGTATATTGCTAGGGTTTTGGTTGATTATTCGACCATTCGCAGTATAGCATTCCGAGATAATACTGCAAGCTTGTGCCACGAGCTTATTTTGAATATGATTAAGCTATGCTCAAAACAATTAATCTAGGAGAACATAGACATACCATTGATAAATTAGCCGAAATCAACGGGGTTGTTACTGGAATCGCGCTTTATCCGCAAGTGTTTAAGGCCTTAACCTCTACTATTGCCATTCAACAGCTTTCGTTGATGACCTTTTTGTTAATATTAGTCAATAGTTTTGTTTGGATTATTTACGGCATCCATCGCGGTCTGACAGCGTTAATAATCGCCTCTGTCTTGAATCTTATCGCTTCTCTGATTCTGGTAGTTTTGTCGCTATTGGCTTTTACTATTCAACTCTAGCGCATGATTAAATAATGCCTAAATATAAAAATTAGACTGACTTATGGAAAAAGAACAACTAATTGTCGGATTCATACTCACTATTTTAGGTGGACTTAACGTGGTCAGGCCTTATTTTATGGTTAGGTTACAGGTCTGGACCCAGAGAGTGATTATGGGAGCTCAATATGTTCCCAGTCAGCGTACGTTCAAGGCGATAAGGATAATCGGTGTCATTCTCATGATTATGGGTCTTATAAACCTAGCAGGGGGGATTCGTTAAATATGAATCCCGTACGAAGTCTCGCTCGCGACAAAGTAGCGAGTCCGGAGGACTTCGGCGGGGCTACTTCGTACGGGATGAATATAACTAAATCAATATTTTCCATTCTTGCAATATCATTCGGTATATTTATGTTTGTGTATGGTGGATATGATGATAGCCCCGGAGGACAAGGGCTCGGACTCATAGTGTTTATCGTCGGTATCGCGAGTATTATAAAGCCAAATAATTCTTTAGATATAGAGTTGACTCTGAATAGATTCGGGTTTGGCAGAATCTCTGAGAATAAATTTCAATTTCTTTGCTTCAGATTTTCTAAATGGAAAATTCCGAACAAGTATTCTATCTGCTTTGAAATAAATTGGCGAGTAAAAAAATAGGTTTAAATATCAATGTGCTTGGAAGTACCTAATTGACAAATACCAGGATGCGGAGTGAGCGTGTGCGCATGGCTTGCAAACATCGTTTTAATTGATATAATCAAACCATGCAAAAAATAACTACAAGAGTATTTGTCTGGGCATCTATTGCTTTCGGTGTCATCGGAATGTTGATGGTTTTAACGACCTCTTCTGAAAGTAATGGCCCGAACACTATTTTGTTGAAGTTTTTCTATACGAGCGTTATCGTTATCTTGGTCTCATTCGCCCTGAGCGTTGCTAGCAAGTACCTCAACGGTAGATCCTAGTCATAGTTGACCCCATTTGCTGACTGATATAATTTGTTTATGGTTAAAAGAAAAAACAATAATGCAACCCTGAACGATCTAGCTAATATGGTAGCGAAAGGCTTCGAGACTAATGATAAAAGATTTGATCATATTGAAAATAGGATGGCCACCAAGATTGATATAGTAAAAATCGAACAAAGACTTGGACAGATTGAATATCATGTCGACGAAGCTCACGATATCTTAAAACGTTTTGAATAAAACGATATACTAAATCTTCAAAAACGTGTTCAAATTCTTGAAAAAGCAGTTAGATCTCTGGCCAGCCAACCTCAAAAATAGCAAATTACTTCCAACCATAAAGCCAAATAACCCTTCGATAAGCTGATTCGACTAGCTCACCACAAGTCAGGGCAAACTCTGGCTTTTTGGTTGGGCCTATTGTGGAAGTTAAATCCGCAAATTTTGCTATAATACTAATATGGTCAATCATTACGGAGAAAGAGAAGAGAGAGACTTACCCGCACCTCCGCATTGGACGAGGGCATTAGGTGTCGGTGTCGTTATTTCCGCTTTGGCTATAGGAACTGGGGAATTGATAATGTGGCCCCACTTGGTCACTAAGCATGGGCTTGGTGTTGTCTGGTTTGCCGTGGCGGGTATCACAGTTCAATATTTTATTAATCAAGAAGTTGCCAGGCACGCATTAGCAACTGGCGAAAGTTTTTTTACATCCTCATCAAGGATATTTAAATGGCTTGCTCCTTTTTGGATACTATCCTCGGTACTTTTATATATTTGGCCAGGATGGGCTGCCGCAATCGGTACGACACTGAGGGAGTTAACTGGATTCGGCAACTATCTTGGCTGGGCGTTGGTTAGTTTATTACTCGTGCTAATCCTTACGCTTATAGGAAAGGTTGCCTATCATTTACTTGAAAGGACATTAAAAATAATCATTCCGATTTTTTTCATTCTTTTGGTTATCTCGACTAGCCTAGTTGTAAAAGCAAACGGAATTGATAAATTAGTGCAAGCATTTCATAGTCTTGGAAGTATACCCGACAATATCGATATAAATATTTTACTTGGCGCAGTTGTTTTTGCTGGCGCTGGAGGCCTCCTAAATTTATGTGTTTCCCTGTGGTATAGAGATAAGCAGATAGGCATGGGGAAATATGTGGGAAGAATAATCAATCCAATTACTGGTAAGGTAGAGGCCGTATCTTACAAGGGATATTCTTTTGTTAATAACAAGGAAAATGCTATCAGATGGAAAAAATGGATGCAATTTGTGCGCATTGATCAGGGATTAATTTTTTGGTCTATTAGCGTGATAACTATCCTGCTTTTAAGCTTAAACGCTTACTTAATCTTAACACCCATGGGCCTCGTACCGGAAGGATTAGATGTCGCCGTAGTCCAGGCACATATTTTTGGCGAAGTCTGGGGTGCTTTTGGATTCAACCTATTCTTAATAATGGCCTTTCTAATGTTATTCTCGGTAATGTGGACCATCATTGATGCATTTACCAGAATCGTAGCTGATGTAATCTATGTAAATTCTCAAATCGGCCCGTTTTCCCAATATCTCAAGAAATTTAAAAATATTTCCTTAAGCCACCTGTATTATGGATTGATCGTTTTAATAATAGTAATTAATGCCCTACTCTTGTCATTCAAACAACCCCTCGTGCTTCTAACCATCAGTGCCGTTCTAGGTGGTTTCGTAATGATTATTTATATTCCCATACTAATGTTTATCAATAATTTTAAACTTCCTAAACAAATAAGACCGGGTATAGTTACCAATATTGCCCTGTTTTTAGGCTTTTTATTCTATGCATCCTTTTGCTTTCTTGTATTTAAGCAAATGATTTAAAAAAATGGAAAGAGAAAATAACAATTTGATAAAGGATATGGTAATAGTCGGCTTGAGCGTTGTTCTCGCAATATTATTAATAAAAACCGGCGCGTTTAAATCGGTAATTGTATCCGCACAGGAAATAAAATTCTTTGGTAGTTTCGTGGCGGGCATATTCTTTGTTTCTATATTTACCGTAGCCCCGGCCACCGTGGTGCTTGCGGAAATTGCTCAATCTAACTCGGTATTTTGGGTTGCATTTTTTGGTGGCCTCGGTGCCCTCGTCGGCGACTTAATTATTTTTCGCTTTATAAAAGACAGGTTAACCGAAGACCTTTCATATCTTATTAAAAAAGCGAGGGCTGAACGGTTAGTGCCGATTTTTAGGACGCAACTTTTCAGATGGTTAGTCCCCTTCTTTGGAGCGTTAATTGTAGCTTCACCCCTTCCTGACGAACTTGGTCTTGCCATGATGGGACTTTCAAAAATGAGAACATCTCTGTTTATTCTTATATCTTTTATTCTTAATGCCACGGGTATATTAATTATAGGACTGATAGCTAAAGGGGTTTCTTAATTACTCGACATACGCTAATTTATTTAGATAGGATGAGAGCTATTTTTATTGATGCGTCCATGTTTTTTGCAGAATTATTCCAATCTGCTGCAGCTCGTCTAAGCGTATCAAAAGAATAAACCATGCCATTGCCTTGGGTCATACCGGGGTCGTTAACTATGAATCCGGAATCATTGTAACCTCGTACTACAAGCATGTGATAAAAGGGCCCAGATTCCGCGTAAGCCGGTAATAGCCGAGCATTGATTGGCAAAAGAATTACACGACCCCTACTCAATTCTTTTTTTAAATCATTTTCGGTGTAATCCCTTATTTGCTTAACAGTTATGCCAAATACTTTTTCGGCCATCCTAGAGGTAGTGTAGGCACCCGTATCGGCATTGTAACCGATATTACTTGCTTCCCAACGTCTTATCGTCGCGATATATTCTTGAGCGAGTTCCGCGGATAATTGACTCTCTCTATGGCCTTCAAAATATGCATTAGCCATGGCAATACTTGCTTCTTCGCAATCTTCATTACGATCCCACCTCCCTGTTGGGGCCTGATCGGTAAAAGGTACAGACAAAATTATGGTCTTAGGTAGTGGCCAATTTATAATTACGGTGACGACAACGATTATGCCTAGGATTAATAGGCCAGCCGCGCGATTATGATAAGAAAAAATATTTGGCATGAGTTTGGATTATTTTGAGACTACAATCATTACAGACTTACTTTCGTCAATTGTATTGATAGAATGATCCCAATCAGCCGTGGCATTATTGATAGTTGAGAATAGATAAAGATAACTTTCGCCATTTCTTGTGCCAGAATCATTGGTGATAATCTTCGTGGCCGTGTAGCCACGAATAACCAGCATATGATAAATTGGCCCGGGTTGTTTATAGTTAGGATTACCGAGCTTACGGCCATTAACCGGAATTATGACAACTTTATTTGCGAGTAGGGCAGATTTAATATCATTCTCGGTGAAGTTTTTTACTAAATTAGTTTCAAGACCATATATTGATTTGATCATTTCGGCAGTTTCTTCTGCATTTGTATCTAGAAAGTAACCAAAATTTGTCTCTTGCCATTGAACCAACTTGTCAATTTCCTTTTCTACTTCTGTGGCTGGAATCGTTTTTCTGGTATCGCCGGCAAAATAAGCTCCAACCATTATGGTGCTAGCTTCTTCACAGGCTTCATTGTGAAGTTGATCCCAATTGCCGGTTGGTGCTTGTGGAGTGAACGGTACGGCCAATGTAAAACTCAAAGGAATTTCTGAGGGTTTGATTATCGATGAACTCGGTGTCGGAGAGACTGACGTGCCAGTCGGTGCAGGTGAACTGCTGGGACTTGAAAACAAAACAATCCCGACAATTGAGACGGCAAGAACTGCGCCGATAATATTGATTGATTTGTTGACAGTCATTTCTCCGTTTTATTAACGTCGCAGGACCTTCACGATAGCAATAAGAATGCAAGATCCAAGTAATGCGACAATAAAACTGTACAAATTGAATCCTCCCACCCCACTTTCACCGATTGCGCCCATTAACCACCCACCAATGACCGAACCAATGATGCCTATAATAATATTGAGTATAGCTCCTTGTTCGGCATCGGTCTTCATGATTAAGGAGGCTACCCAGCCAACTAATGCACCAAATATGATCCATAAGATAATTCCCATATGTTTATGTATAATATATTTGTCCAAAACGGAACTTTGATTAAGGCCGCCTGAGAGCAAAAATATTATAATTATTACTTTTATCCGATTTTAAATTTAAACAATTTTTTTAAGTTCGTTGATTTCCCTCTCTAACTTCTCGATATATGTTTCCAATCGTTGCGTCTGGCCAGAAAACTTAGTTTCAAGATGCTTGGAGTGATTAGCAAGTGTTTCAGCAACAACCATCATTTCCGTAACATCCTCAATGGCAAGAAGTATGATTGATGGAAATAGTCCCGAGCTTGAATCATCTGTAAAGTGTATTTTTCGAGCATTTAAAATCATTACCTTATGACCTATGAAGGGGAAATCATGATCAACTTCGAAGCCCTTAAAAAAGGTATTCTTGGGCAGAATATCCTCAAGAAGTTTTCGCAAAGCCGGTATATCCCATTGACCATCTCCAAGTTCATAAATTATTTTCTTCTCCGTATCTTTTGATTCGACCTGGAATGTTCTATAAAATGATTCGTTGGCGGCCATTACATGTAGATCCTTATCAAGTACCAAGAGTGGCTCATGCACGACATCCACGACCGTTCTAATGTATGTCCAGCTTTTATCCCATAATAGCTCAAAAAAATCAGAACCGAAAGGTTTTGCATTTTTTTCTATCTCGTTTTTTGTATTTTTCATATTAATATACCCGTTCGGTCGAGTAATTTAATCCGTTATAATTATCGCTATAGACATATCCAGCCGGTTGTTTCTGAGCAGGCAATATCATAAAAATCCGGTTATATTCGTCTCGAATACTCTCTGACCAAATCCACTGATTGCCAACCATCTTTTTCATAGTTTGAAGACCAGACCTAGCCACTTCTATTTGATCCTGATTGGTGCGACCATCCATGGACGCAGAGCCCAATTCAAATGCCCAGAAAAATAGACCTCCAACCATAGTTATCATAATCAGTACCGTCACCAATGAAATGCCCAGTACTAACATCGTCGGTCTTTCAAGCCAATAAGATACGAATTCAGGAACGTTATGCGGGAATAGAAGATTTTGCTGGCGGATTTTCATACGGGTAAGTATTGATTGCTCAATGATGCCGATATGGAGCGTAAGTTATGACAATTCGCTATTGGACTAGCAAAGTGGTAAGCTTTGGGGCCAGTGAGGTTGTAATGGTGACGTAATGAAATAAGACTATCTACAGACTACTAGGAACCATATAATCAAGATAAATCCATGTTATTACAACATTCTTGTAATAATCGCATAATGAATTCGATCTCAACACGGCATCATTACACGACGCATATGACTATGAATACAGAACAAGAAAAAGAACAACAAAGCATACTGACTACGGCATACCGCGACTTCGGCGGACGTCTTAATTCACATGCATTTTACAAAACCAGCGATCGTGCCATTGGCGAAGACCTGGTACAAGATACTTTTGTGAAAACATGGGCCTATCTCGTTAAGGGCGGGAAGATTGAGATGATGAAGGCCTTCCTTTACCATGTTTTAAACAATCTCATCGTAGACCAATATAGAAAACGCAAAGTGACCTCTCTTGATTTGCTCGTCGAGAAAGGCCTTGAACCCAGCTCAGATCAGTCGCAGAGTCTTTTTGATGTATTAGACGGAAAGGCGGCCATACTCTTGATTAAACGCTTACCCGAAAAATTTCAAAAAATAATGCGAATGCGCTACGTACAAGAGTTGTCTCTTAAAGAGATGGCTCTTATCACTGGTCAGTCAAGAAATACTGTTGCCGTACAAGCTCATCGCGGACTTCAGCAACTCAAGTTACTATACAAATCTGTCTAAATATTGGCTGGGTTATAATAGCAGGCCTCCGATTAAAGAGGCAATGAGTCGCTCGAATTAGATTTCATTCAAGTTATGACGCACCACCCCGGAAGCAGTCATAATCCCAATAGCATTTGATAGCAATTTTCTGCGACGCAGTAACTGATTGAATTCATCCTCGGTTAAATCCCCATCTGGATTCCAGGCCCATTGAACTGCCCATTCTTCTTCATTCTCTTGATTTCGCTTATTCAATGTTAGTATGTCGCTGTAAATTTGAGGTAAGCGTATCTTTGCCCCCTCCCTATCCCCAGCTTCGATAAATAATTCCGCTTCGGCAAATCTCTTAAGCAATTGCTCCGTCATTGCCTCTATTGAAATGCCTTCGACCCCATTTTGTAGCTGTGGTTCAATTTTTTCTGCCATATGTAAATCATACCACACATGCCAATTTCGTATAGTTGTGATATGATTTTTAAATGAAAGGCGCGTTTCTTAATGTTGTTTTCCGGGGCATTGTTCTTATGATTGTTATTCTGTTATTTACGATTATTGATCATTCAATACATGGACTTTCGACAACCTGGAATGTACCCGATTACTATTTTAGGAATAAAATACCATTTGGTTATTTATGGGGAGTTGTGGGACTGCTTGTCGCCATGAAATTCAATAACATATGGGCCAAATCGTTGATTATGTCGGGCATTGTTGCCGTAACACTTCAGACAAGATATTCCATCGAAGGCTACCCCACAAAGTTCGTCATAATCTTCCTATTGATACACTTTGTCATTCTTTATTTATTATCATTTTTCATGTTCCATATATTTAATAAACTAAAATACAATCAATGAATAAGATCATCATCGCCGTCATTGTCTTAGCAGTAATCGGCGTAGGAACTTATTATTTAGTTTTCAACAAGAGTTCCGATGGAACTCCGACATATTCTCCAGCAACACAAACATCAACCACGCCCACACCGAAAAATATTGCTACAGAAACGTTTGTGAACATAAATAATTTTGCATTTATTCCATCGTCCCTAAACATCAGAAAGGGAACAAAAGTAACATGGGTCAACAATGACAGCGTCCCCCATACTATTACGTCTGATTCTGGTAACCTTTTGCAATCTCCGACCCTCTCTCCCGGTCAATCATTTAGTTTTACTTTTACCACCGCTGGCAACTACAATTACCACTGCTCTATTCATACATCAATGGAAAGTGCTGTCATTGTTACAAACTAATAGCAGGGATCGGTTTTGATTGTCTAATCTGGCAAATAATTATATGGTGTATATATGGGTATGCCAAAACATTTATTCCTCGTCAGGCATGGGCAGTCTGAGGGGAACTTAGTCAGAAAGAAATTCGAAGAGAGTGGCGATGAATCATTTTTCTCGGATGAATTTCTGGGTCTCCATGAATCACAATACGCCCTTACAGACTTAGGCATTGAGCAAGCAACCAAAGCAGGCAAATGGTTCGCAACAAATAACTTTATCGTCTTTGATCGGATGCTAGTTTCGAATAATGTTCGAGCCATGCAGACAGCCGCTCATATGAACATTGGGGATGCAAGTTGGATGATTGATTTTAACCTAAGAGAAAGAGATGGAGGATTATTCGATGTCATGGTTCCGTCAAAAAGGAATGCCCAATATTCAGATCAGCAGAAATTCTATAATACTCAGCCTTTCTTATTCCGACCGCCTCAGGGTGAAAGCATTGCCGACGTCTGCACGAGAATCAAGATTGTTCTCGACACATTGGCCAGAGAATGCGACGAGAAGAATGTCATTATCGTATGCCATGGCCACGTTATCAGGGCTTTCAAAATCATTCTTGAGAAAATGTCACTACAGAAATCTAATGAGTTTTTACTGCCAAAAGAAGATTGGGCACGCGTCCCCAATTGTTCAATCCTACACTACACCAGGCAAGATCCAATGGATGATACCAAAGATCTCTCCAATCGTTTCAACTGGGTAAGAATGATAAGACCGGCTGGCGGTGGTAATCTAGAAGATGGATTCTCGGTTATCGATAGAAAAAGGTATTCTAACGAAGATTTATTATCTGAAGCATTGAAGAATAGGGGCCTCTAGACCAAAACACCTACCTGCCATAGGCAGGTAGGTGTTTTAAGTTATGAACAGTCATTAATTTGACTTCAATGTTAGAATTATGTAACATTGATATATCAATATAATCATATAAATATGACCATAAAACAATACAAAATTATCGAGCTTATTGCAGTCGTTGTACTAGCCGCATTTGGCGGTCGGGCTATCGTCTGGGGTAATTTTGTGACTCCCCTTTTGAGTCTGGCTGTTATCGCCTTAATGCTGTCGTACCTCCGCGGACAAGTGAAAGAAGTGATAGAAGATGAGAGAGATATCAGGATAAACGGCAAGGCGGCCCGCTGGGCCATTCAGGTTTACGGCTTTATTATGTTGGCAACGGCAATAGTTCTATACGCCAGTCGGGCCTACAACCCAATGTTTGTTAATATCTCATCTATATTGGCATATTCAGTTTGTCTATTGTTGATACTAGTTGGAATATTTAATTCTTATTTGAAACGATATGGAAAATCGGATTAAAGAATTACGAACAAAACTTGGACTTACCCAAGAAGAACTGGCCACAAAAGCTGACGTCAGGCGCGAGACTATTGTTTTTCTTGAACAAGGGAAATACAATCCGTCTTTGAAATTAGCTCATGCCGTGGCGAAGACACTGAATGCCACTATCGATGCGCTTTTTTATCCTAAATAGCAAACATCGTTAAATAGGCTACTTCCCTTATCGTCTGTATTCTGCTACACTCAGTACTGAATTAATCAATTAATAACATTCCTATGGCAAAACGAAATTCGGGATTAAGCAGGCAGGCTAATCACAGGAAGACGCATTCCCACAAAACTAAAAAACGTCTAGCGGCAAAGCGACTCTACCTAGAAAAGAGAAAGAATAAGAAATAATCTGGACCTACCAAAAACCGCCCCATCGGCGGTTTTTGTAACGATATTGCATATAGGTCAACAAAGGTATATTTTAGCATTATAAAATAACATAACTATCATGAAAAAGATAATATCTACTTCCCTAATATTGGTCGTGATTTTGACTGGTATTTTAGCAAATGTCACGGATACTTTGGCATTTGCGCCTACCCTTTCCGTTTATTCAACTGGCAATGGTGATTCTGTGCAAGTAACGGTCAATGGCGATCCAAACTCCAACGTCGTCCTTTATTATCAAACAAGCGGTAATTATTCTAACCAATCGCAATATCTTGGTACGACTAATTATAACGGCTACCTTTCGGCTATGGTCACCGCCTCATCCTACAGTATCTCGTCCGGCAGCTCTGTTTATGTAACGGTCAATGGCCAGCAATCATCGAGTGTGATTTGGCCATATACCAATTACTACGGTGGTACTGGGAACTCGATTTCACTGAGTCAAAATAGTATTTCAGTAACCGTGGGTCAGACTTCCACTATCACCATTTCCGGTGGGTACGCTCCCTACAGCATGTATCCCAATTCACCTAATTTATACCAGGTGGCCCTCGGTGGTAACACACTTACGGTTATAGGCCAAAATACTGGTTCTGATACATTAAGGATCTGCTCAACTGGATCAACTACTTCCTGCGCGTCACTTTATATAACTATCAATAGCGGCTCAAATTATTATGGTAGTTCGATATATTTAAATCAGAATTCCATCTCTCTATCGACTGGCAGTAGCGCTGTTATTTCGATAACCGGCAACGGCGGTTATTACGTATCCAGTAACTCCAACTCTGGCATTGCCACTACAAGTATCAGTGGCAATACACTAAATATTTATGGCGTAACCACAGGATCAACTAATATATCTGTTTGCCAGAACGGTGGGCAATGTGTGACTCTCTACGTCACGGTCAACAATGGATATAATTACGGATCAACAAATTCTGCCTTAACTTTCAGTCAGAATAACTTATCACTGGCTATCGGGCAAACAATGACAGTTTACGTTTACGGTGGCACTAGCTCGACATACAATGTTGCCTACAACTCCAATCTAAACACGGCTCAATCAAGTCTAAGCGGTAGCACTTTGACCATCAGCGGTTTAGCAAATGGTGCTGTAACTATTGCCGTATGCTCTACGGCTAATAACTGTAGCGCGTTGAATGTAACGGTCGGTACAATTGGTTCTATACTGGGTACTCAGAATAACTGGACATTCTGTGCAAGCGAAAATGGCTACTGTAATTTCTATGGGACTCAGCTGGTCCGCTATGGCGCCAATGGCAGTTATGTTTATAGGACCGTGACTGGTGGTACATCCTGCTCAAACGCCGTCTTTGGAGATCCGATATTCGGTACTGCAAAACAGTGCAGCTACGGCGGTACGCGCTAGTGAGAAGCTAGATTAAATTCCAGGCTTTATAGCTATAATAGCAATAACGGTTAGTATAACTACCGCAATAATAACTAGGACTATATTCAGCATAAATGTTTTTTTGTTCATAATTTTAACTAAATCTCTAAGCTCATAGTATCACATTTTGGATGTCATATACATGGATTTAAATAAGCCGACTAGCTTGCCCCGAGCATGTCGAGAGGTTAGTCGGCTTATTTGTATTGCCACAGGCCCTTGGACTGCGCCCCTTAACCCGATCGCCAAGTTTGAAACTCGCTTTTTCGAGAGGCCGCGCTTCACAGCGAAATGCCATACTCTTTTTTTTATATTTATTGCCACAAGTCTCACAGACATACCGGATAGAAACACGAGCCGGAATTTCTCTTCGGACCTCTTTCATAAGCATTCCCTAAATGAACTGGCAACAGTATACCATCGCAACAATGCCATGTCCAGGTTAATGAATTCTACCCATTCATTGACCAAGAAATCCTAAAATGTTAATCCTATTAGTGGATCATTGAAAAACAGGTGGAGGATATGCCCGAATCGAAGGCTTTTCTGTTCGATGTTACGATGTGCATTTTATGCGGCGCCTGCGGCGCCGCAGACAAAGAACGTAATCAGCTGCCGCCATTCGATGGCGACATTGGCCAAGAAAGACTGTCGGCTAATGCGTTCCTTGTTATTAACAAGGTTCAGGATCGTGGAGTTCGTCATTCTTGCATGCACTGCGTCACGCCAACCTGCGCATCAGTATGTCCGGTCGGCGCTCTTGAAAAAACTCAAATCGGGGCGGTTATTTACCACAAAGATATCTGCATGGGTTGCCGCTATTGTATGGCAGCTTGCCCATTCAAAATCCCCAGATATGAGTGGGATAAAGCATTACCCTACGTTAGAAAATGCGATTTCTGCTACGGCCGTATAATTAACGGACAATCCCCAGCGTGTGCGGAAGTTTGTCCGACAGGAGCATTAACGTTTGGCAATCGCGGAGATTTAATTCAAGAAGCAAGGAAACGATTTAAAGCAGCTTCGCCCACTTATGTTGATCACATTTATGGAGAAAGTGAAATTGGCGGAACCTCCCTATTAATTATTTCTGATATTGCCATGGAAAAATTGGGTTACCCCGGCGATTTAGCCGAAAATCCATTGCCATCCCTCACATGGGCGGCATTGGAAAAGGTTCCGAATGTTGTATTTCTGGGTGGAGCATTTCTGACCGGGCTCTGGTGGATAACCAAGAGACGCGAGGAAGTGATCGCCGCTGAACATCATCGTGCCGATAATCCCAACGGGAGGAAAAGCTAATGAGATTCAGAATCAAGCCATCCTGGGTGATACCAATCATTATTTTTGCTATTGGTTTGTATTGCGTCTTTGTGCGATTTACTCAAGGACTTGGCGCCAGCACCAATCTTAGCGATCAATTCCCTTGGGGATTATGGATCGGATTTGACGTATTATGTGGCGTAGCTTTGGCTGCCGGAGCATTTACTTTGAGCGCAGCCGTCTATGTATTACACCTTGATAATTATAAGCCATTAGTTAGGGCAGCGATTCTGACTGGATTCATTGGTTATTTGCTGGTTATCATCGCATTGATGTTCGATCTGGGACATCCCTATCGAATTTGGCATCCTCTAATCATGTGGAACCCGAACTCAGTTATGTTCGAGATCTCTTGGTGCGTCACACTATATTTCTCTGTCCTAGCAATGGAAGTTAGCAATTTTCTATTCGAAAAAGTTAACTGGCAGAGAGCGTTCAAAGTTACGCATGCCATTACTGTTCCTTTGGTAATAACTGGGGTCATCCTATCCACGCTTCACCAATCATCGCTTGGATCACTATTCTTGATTGTCCCCTACAAATTACATGCGCTCTGGTATTCGCCTTGGTTGCCAGTTTTTTTCTTTAACTCAGCGATGGCGCTCGGTTGTGCAATGGTTATTGTAGAATCATTTATTAGCTCCAAGATATTCAAAAAGGAGCTAGAACTGAGTATTCTTACCAATCTAAGTAGAGCACTCGTTGTAATACTCGCCGTGTACGGCATAGCTAGGGCAATTGATATTAATGACCGGGATGCATGGGATTTAATATTCCAGCCGGGCTTTGAGCATTTCATGTTCTTGGCCGAGATATTACTTGCCATTATCGGACCCATCATACTCCTATCGATTAATAGAGTACGCATTAATCGTTCGGGTCTCTTCATCAGTGCACTTATGGTCGTCATTGGATTCATTCTAAATAGATTCAACGTGAGTATGACAGGATTGATAAGGGCAGCAGATACAAAATACATTCCCAGCTGGATGGAGATTTCCGTGACAATCGCCATTGTAACGCTCGGTTTGGTATTATTTGGTCTCGCCGTTAAGTATCTGGATATATTCAAAGACGCAAAACCATGTCTTAGCAAGGGGGAAACGTGTTCAGATAATCCAAGCTGTTGCCTTCCAACACCGCTTTGGTTCTTGATAATCTTCTTCTGGGCCGTAGTCGCTGGTCTTATGTTCAATGGCATCAGAGACTTCTATAATTACCTACCTAACGTTCTTTAGATGAGCCAAACCGAGCATTGCTCGGTTTTTTTGGTGGACTTGATTCTATTTTGAATAATATTACTATATATGCAGTACCTTCGTAATGGAGCCGATCATGGGTCTTGCAGTTCCCTTTGCAGTTGTTTTCCTCGTAGTATTCGGTTTTGTATATCTGTATATGATTCTTTCGTGCTACGTTAAGAGAAAATTCACCGATCCAAACGGCTGGATACTGAAATTTTTCACCCAAATTATGGGTATGTGCGAATCCTGTCGAGATGCCTGCAACGACCACAAAAAGATGCTTACCCGAGCATTGGCACTTTCATTGTTCATAGCAATTGTCGTAGCTATGACCATTCACTTCACCCGCTAACCATCCCTCCTGGATGGTTTTTCATATCCCAATTAAAATGAGAACTTTTCGTAATGTATATATTCTTGAGAGAAACCGATACTCTTTAAATTATTATTGACTGACTCCATCATCAATGGTGGGCCGCATAGAAATATCTCCCTCGACTGATAGTCCGGAACAAGTCTGGTAATTTTATCACTGTCGATATAGCCATATTCATACTCCGCGGTTTCTTCGCTCAATATATAATGCACTGAGATATTTTCGTATTGCCTCACGACGTCTTCAATCTCTCTCTTGAATACAAGATCCTTGTCGGTTCTCGCACCGTAAAGCAACGCAACGTCTTTATGCTTCCATGCCAGAGATTTAAGCATAGCCAGAAGCGGAGTGATACCAATACCACCCGCGATCAAAAGAAATTTATCTCGCTCAGCTATTTCATCAACAAACATTCCAAGCGGACCATCAATTACTAGCTTCGTGCCTGGCTGTATTTGTGAGATTTTCGACGTAAAATCGCCGCAATTTTTAATAGAGAACCTCGCGTATCTGCCATTATATGCATCCGAGAAAGAAAACGGATGGGAGTACCGCATACCCCTGGCCAAAATGTTTATATTGGCATATTGGCCAGATTTAAATTCAAATTTATGCATATTCCGACCGACAACATATATCGAACAAACGTTATCAGATTCCTTGACCACATTTTGTATGACAAAACGATGTCTAAAAAACAATGCTAGTGGACGTAAGAAGCGATAAATTAAAACGAAACCAAAAACCGCATAATTTAAAACGTACCAATAATACAATGGCTGGCCATCTCTCAGGTCACCTGTGCCGAATTGATGAGCTAAGGCAAGGCCAATCGCCAGATAAGTTAAAAGATGAGTAATATACCAAGTCTCATAGCGAAGTTTTTTCTTCACGATAATAATCGATAAGAAGACTATGTATATAAATATACCCAAAGCGAAGAATGCCAATAAAATATTGCTTTTGTTGGCCAAATAATCACCTAACTGTGAATACATCGAGACATTATTGCTAATAGAATTACCAACAATAAGAAGGATCGGATGGGCAACCAGCAACGATAAAATGCTATAGCCTATCAATCTATGCGCTTGATTAAGCCTATCAAACCCGAACAAATGTTCGAACCATCTGATTCGACCGATCAATACCAGCTGTATTAAAAGAAAATATTCTCCTAGAAGTCCAGCTATCCTTCCAAAGGCAATATATGTATTGCCAGGGGTTGAGGAGTTCGAGATATAATAATTTGACCGATCCGACCAAAACCAAAAGATTACAATCAAATTGATTAGGAACAATAAGTATATCGAAAATCTTTTCAGACCTATCCGCGATGGCCAGGCAAAATAAAATTCCATAATATATTACTTAAACAAATCAAAGGCAACGACTGCATGGTCGGGTGTACCGCGCTGGAAATATAAGGTTGGTTTGTCTACATTTATAGGAACCTCAAAGGCAATCTCCTCCCTAACGCTCTCCCCCGGTAGAATAGGCCCTGTCAACTGCTCACCGTATATATCAGCAACAGAAACATTGTAGATATTCCCCTGCCCATCTTTTATATAGAAATATAATAGGGGCATCATCTCAAAATTGGAGGCCAAATTGTTGGTTAACACTACCGTTGTTATTAGATACTGATAGCCAGATTTTAATTGGTTAGAAGCACTACCTCTTATGTCATATCTCAAGCTTTCAACATTTAAAGAGACGTCGTTAATATTCACATTCTGTCCGATGGAGTAGTGCTTGCTTAGACTTGAATTACGCTTTTGAGTGCTGAGTATGGTTACATAAGAGCTCACGCCGGCCATTATGATTAGAGCAACGATCATAAAACCAACAGAAATCCTCTTTTCGCCAAGAAAATAATTCAATTGTTGTAATGATTTGTTCATTAATTCAAAATATCTATTGAAGTGGCCCAATATAATATGCGGACAAAATCGTATTCAAAGCATAATTAGTATGTCTATGCCCGCCAATCGCCCCGGTAATAAAATACGGGTACAGATCTTTGCCACACGCCTGAACAATAATACTACTACCCGCAGGATGAGAGCCTGATGCGATATATCCGGTAATATTATATACCTTACTATTTGAGCTTAAATAAACCCAACAATTCCCGGCCGTATTGTGTGTAGCGACTTGCGCGGCTGTACACGAGCCACCACTTCCACAAGAAGATGGTGGTGGAGTAGGAACCGGCGTGGGGGTTGGAGTAGGGGTCATGGTAGGAATAATACTAGGTATGGGCGAAGGCGTAGGAGTGACCACACCGCTTGGTACGGGGGTTTTGATCGGAGTGGGGGTTGGAGTTAGGGTGGGTGTTGGAGTAACTAAAGGTGTCGGCGTGACCGGCAATGCAGTAGATGAAACCGATGGTAGAGGCGAATCATCCAATACACCTTCTGGAATCCTATATTGATTCGCTACATAAACTCCCCAACCCATAAATATAATCAGTAGAATTGTTGTTATATATAATGTTTTCATGTTTTTATTAATCGTCATCCTCTTCTCTGGGGGTTCTGGTCGGAGTTGGGGTAAGAGTTAAGGTAGGGGTGGGAGTGGGTAAAGGAGTCATGGTTGGGGTAGGGGTCTGGGCGGGAGTGATACTAGGTACGGGCGTAGGCGTTGGGGTTAGAGTTGTGGTTGATGCAGACGCCTGCGATGGCGTTGGTGATACAGATGAGACTCCCGCTGGTACTCCACCAGCAACGCTTGGAGATACATCTGGAACTGTCAAATTGATATTCGATACTCGGCTTTGCCCGTAATAAATGGCACCTACTCCCATAAGTATAATGGCAACGATAATTACGTAGAATAGGTTGATTTTCATGATTTATCTATGATCAATAACCCCCATATTATATACAAATATACCACTATTTCAATGACTTGAAATTGTCCGGTTATAGTGATAGATTTGCGTCAGTTCATTTCTTGAGAAGAGCTAGCATGTCAAAAGTAAGGAGATCCGAGACCAACGTATATGGTTTTGGTGTTTTTGCCGCCGAAGACATACCAGCCGGCACCGTTATCGCCGAATTCGATGGCGGATTCGCAGATGCCGATAATGCACTGTCTTTACCCATAAGCAGACAAGGCTTTGACGGCAGACACGCTGTTCAGTGCGCCGAAAGAGTATGGCGAGATGGTAATGTTGATGGTATCGCCAGATATATAGCCCACTCCTGTTCGCCTAACTGCGGTATAAAGGGATATTTCAAAATCGTTACAAAGCGCGACATACCTGTCGGTGAAGAGCTTACCTGGGACTATGCTATGACCGAAGATAGCGAACTCCCCGATATGAAGTGCCTTTGCCGAAAAATCAATTGTCGAGGTAAGATTAAGTCATTTTCCGGTATGACGCCCACCGAAAGAGCTGAATTTATTCACCTCAACAGAGGATTTATCTCAACCTGGCTCGTAAAGAAATATTCTCTTTAAGGATCAGAGAACCCCGCATAAGCGGGGTTTTAAATAGCCCCGAAAACATTCGGGGCGATCCTATTAGAACAGGTTCAGCGTTTGGAGATAAGGACGTAGCCACACTCCCAGAGAAAAGAATATCATTCCGACAACCGTATAGCCAAAGGCCCTTGCCATTAACATAGCGTCTTCCTCGCAATTTATACCGCACTGCTTACAGAGAAATGCGTGTATAAACTTACATAGCCAGTTTTCCGTTGCGCATACCCAACGCATAACTCGACAAGTAACTTTTTGCGAGAAGAAGAGGAAGGCTGTGAACAACACAAATCCTAGTACCGTCGCCAATCCCAATGTCGGGATAAACATAACGTACACGACCGACATGATAAGAGCCAAAATAATGGCCTCGATCGCGTTCACTCGGAAATAAATATGACTCGTATCGCCGGCGAGAATTTGACCATCTCGGCCGATTAGAATGAGTTTCCACGTTTCTTTATCCCAATATAAGCCTCTTCCGACGACATCTCCGCCCAATATCCTTTTCATAACAATCTCCTCAAAGAACTAATTACAATATATCTTTATCAAATTAAAATGTAAATGATTATCTACTGGATAATACAAACACCGGCCCCGCAATTGCGGGGCCGGTGTTAATGGCTATTCGTATCCCTTCAATTTTCCAAGCTTATGATGCTGACGAATTTTCTCAAGTGCTTTGGCTTCAATCTGTCTAATTCGTTCGCGGGTAACAGCAAAAACTTTACCAACTTCTTCAAGCGTATGCGTCACGCCGTCAGTTAAGCCAAATCTCATATCTAATATTTTCTGCTCCCTGGGAGTTAAGTCGGCGATGATCTCGTTTATGTATGACTTTAAAATCTTTCGCGCCGCCGACATTGATGGAGAGATCGTATCTTCGTCAGGAATGAAACTTTCCAAACTCGAATCCTGATCATCGTCATCGCCGACTGGCGCTTCAAGCGAAATTGTCTCCTGCGAGATTTTCATTATATGTCTGATCTTATCGACTTCCACGCCCATTTCCGAAGCAACTTCTTCCGGCATCGGTTCGCGACCAAGGTCTTGCACCAATCGACGGACAACCTGCTGATATTTGTTTATGGTTTCAACCATGTGCACGGGAATACGAATGGTTCTGCCCTGATCAGCCAATGCACGCGTAATAGCTTGTCTAATCCACCAAGTTGCATAGGTCGAGAATTTGTAACCCTTAGTATAGTCGAACTTCTCAACGGCTTTGAATAAGCCGATATTACCTTCTTGTATGAGATCTAGTAGCGTCAGGTTCGCCGAACGACCAACATATTTCTTAGCTATTGAGACAACTAGTCGCAAGTTAGATAACGCTAATTTCTGCCGAGCCGATTCATCATCCTTCTCTATCCTTTTTGCCAAATCAACCTCTTCGTCCCCGGTTAATAATGGATACTGACCTATCTCTTTCAAATACATCTGAACGGAATCTGACGATGCCGAATCGCCAAATTCCACCTCTATCTTTTTCTTGGCATCATATTCCTTAACCGTTTCTTCCTGAAAAACCTTACCAGATTCAATAATATTAATATTTGCGCTGTCGAGTTTCTCATAGAGTTCCTCAAGCCCGCGTATATTCTTCTCGATATTGGGAAATGCGCTCAGTACTTCTGATTGCGTAACAAAACCTCGGTGTCTGCCCTTTTCAATCAAATTTAAAATAGCCGTTTTATTTAATGCGGCTTTTGCTTCCATAGCCTTCGTTGGCTTGCGGCTTAGCTTTTTCTTCGGCCGTGCTAGTTTATTTTTCTTTACCTTTATTTTATGAGAGCGCTTCTTGGTATCCTTCTTTTTATGTTTTGGCATTTTATACGTTATTTATATCCGTCAGCTCTTTAGTTAAATTCGTAAATCTATTTATTAGGTCTAAAATTTTACTCTTATCCTTCTCGCTCTCGGCTTCGCGGATTTCATATTCCAGATTAGTCAGTCGAGCAATGATCGAACGCTGTCTAATTCTTTTATTGATATTGGCGAACTCGATCGACAACTCCTTATTGGAGAACTCTTTCCAAAGTTCCTGGGAGCGTAAGTAGGCGAACTCAAGTTTCAATGCTTCTTCGCCGTCAAACTTATTTACAAAACTGGCAAAGTCAAAATTATCTAAACCCAATTCGGTCAATTTTGATATAACACTGGCGACTCTAAAATCTAACGATTTCATGTCGACAATGCCGATTTCATCTTTAAAAAGAACGGGGTTCTTAATCACAATGGAGAGTAGTGCCTCGCTCAATATATCGACGCTCAGATTGTCATCAACAATTGGCGACGTCGTCACGGCAGGCGTTGTGACTCTACTCGATCCAATACCATAAACGCCGAGATCATCTTTTGCCGCATTAATATCGGCTTCCAATGACTCTTCTTTGGTCCGAAGATATACGGCTAGTTCCGTCAGCCAGTGTGTACGCTCGACTTTGCTGACTAATCTCTGGATAAATGGCGCGAGAGTACTTACAACTAACTTTTTCCCCTCAACCGACGCCGGATCGATTTGTGATCTTATTTTATCAAAATACGACTGGATAACTGGTTTTGACGCAGAAACCAAATCGCCCCATTTGGGACCGTATTTCTGCACATAGTCTGCCGGATCCTTACATGAAGGATCATCGATGGTTACCACCTTGACGTTAAAATTCTGGGCCAAGGCTAGGCCAATACCTTTTCTTGTTGCGATCGTTCCGGCCTGATCAGTATCAAATGATAAATCCAAATTATTTGTATAGCGCTGTAGGATTTTTAAATGATTTGGTGTCAGCGCTGTGCCGGATGATGCCACAACATTGGCAACTCCCGCCTGATACGACATGAGAGCATCCATATTGCCCTCAACCAATAAACACTTGTCGTTTTGGCGTATTGCCTGTTTGGCCTTACTCAAACCGTATAATACCATACTTTTGTCATATATCAAAGTCTGCGGTGTGTTGATATATTTGGCCGGCTGTTCACCCTTGGTAGCAAGTGGCTTTTCGGCCTCGAAGACTCGGCCCGTGAACCCCACAACACGACCGTTCAGATCCATGATCGGAAACATGATGCGCGATCGAAATCGGTCGTAAATCCCCGGCTTGCCTTCACGTTTAATAGCCAAGCCGGCTCCGACAATATCATTCTCACCAAAACCACGATCTTTCAAAAATCTCGAAAGTGCCTCCCAATCGTTGGCCGCGAAGCCTAGCCTGAACTCATCTATTATCTTTTCTTCGAGTCCCCTTTCTTTCAAATATTTTAATGCCTGCATGCCCGTACGCGAAGCCCTTAACTGCTTTTCGAAAAACTTCGTAGCTAACTCAGATATTTCAAACAACACAGACTTCTCATCTTTATTGGAAATTAACTCGTGATGTTGAAGTTGAATACCCGCCTTCTGCGCAAGAATGCGCAGGGCATCTGGAAATTCGATACCTTCGATTTCTTTTACAAAGCCGAATATGTCGCCACCTTTCTGACAACCAAAGCAATGCCATATTTGACGTTCAGGCGATATATAGAACGACGGAGTTTTTTCATTATGGAATGGGCAACGAGCCTTATAGTTCATGCCCGCTTTCTGAACTTTTATGTAACCAGAAAGCACCTCCACCACGTCCAACCGCTCTTTTATTTTTGAAATATTATCTTCCATAATACCGCTTCAAGTAACCATCTCTTGTCAGACCGATAGTTCGATAACGAATGCCTTAGTTATACCGCGTTTTCGCTAAAAAAGAAATGAGCCGAGGGGCTCATTTTATTCCGGGAACTTTATCGCCGGCCAAATTATTTTGGCTCGATCACGAAATTCTATCAACTCCTTTCTAGCCTCGGCTGGCAAGCTATTGATCGAAACGCTTATTTGCTTCCTCTCCGCGCACTTATATTCAAGCAGTTTATCGGGCCGGACTACATAATAATGGAAACAAGCAGTGTCTTCTTTCGTCATAATCTCTCTAATATTAATTGCGATCCATACATTTACAAGCAACGGCCTCGTGCCGTTCTTCTGTTCATTCGGCCCTTCAGGGAAAAATACTTCATATCCCTGTCCGCCTGTTGGACTCTCGACATGAACATAGCCTTTGTTCTTAAATGTAACTACCCTTTCAATCGATTTGTCGTCATTTACATATTGCCAGTATGAATCAACCGATATCTGGCCAAATGCCGTGTTTGAAAAAACGATTGCTATACAGCTGGCAAGGATACAGTGCACTGTGCGTCTCATGGATTCTTTTTTCAAAGCTCTACTTACAACATACCACTATTATATAAAAGGGGAAGGATGGCCTACCTAATTAATATCGGTTTTGAATAATCTTCAATCAGGATCGGGTATTCGTCATAGTCAATAATACCCTTCTTGTCAAAATTAATTTTAATCGCTAGCCCCTCTCTGGTTTTCTTTGACCACATCTGATCAAAGATGAAATTACCTAAACTGTAGAATATGTATTTACCATTATACTGTTCAATCGATTGCACCCAATGCGGATGATGTCCAATTATCAAATCCGCTCCCTCGTCGATCATCGCATGCGCAAAGACGGTCTGGCGTAGATTCGGAGTATCTGTATATTCAGTTCCTGAGTGTATAGATACTATCAGTACATCCGCATGTGCTTTCGCCTCTCTGACTGCCTCCATACAGCGCTCAACGTTCATGACTGCTACACCCGGCTGAACATCGTATATACTCGAGTCAGGTGGCAATACATCAGTATCAGTGAATGCCAAAAAACCAAATATAATACCGTTAATCTCTACGTATTTTGGCGCATAGGCCTCGTCTTCACTATTACCAGCCCCAACGTATGCAATACTAGCATCATTGAGATATTTGAATGTTTCTTTGATTCCCTCTGCACCAAAATTCATTGCATGGTTATTGGCCAAAGAAAGAATAGAAAATCCGGCGCGCTTCAGCGCGCCGGCCACCTCCGGATCAGATCGGAATGTCGTCTCGCTAGTTTTAACTTCTTTCCCGACGATGATTGGCGTTTCTAAATTACCGAAGACCGCATCGGCACTCTTTATAAAATCTGTTACTGCTGAAAAAGGATAATCCCAGCCATTCTGCTTCATCTTCCTCTCGACTTCTCGGGATAACATGATATCGCCAACGAAAATAATTGATGCGTTGTTATTTGTTTCAGAGGGTGTTACTGATACTGATGTATCACTATTCGGTTTATTCTCGACTATCGGCTCATCAACATAAACGCTTTCTAAAATGATAAAGACCGCCATCAGCAGCCCATATATTATTACGACGGGCAGATATTTGCCACGAACGATATTCTTGATAAACCTAGTCATCTCCAAGAATATACTTGTTCAGATACATAAATGGAATATTGATGAGGCCGACTAACCACTTAACTGCCGTCTGGCCAATGATTAGAGGCAATAACGGCATGACTCCCAAGAAAGCGATGGGAATAAATATGAGACTATCGAGAAGCAATGCCGGAATTGAGCTGAATGCATTTCTAGCCCACAGATTCTTGTTATTAGTTACGCGTCTAAACCAAGAATAAATATAAGCATCGAAATTCTCTGAAATTAAAAACGCGATCCAGCTAGCAATCGTAATTCTCGGTACCATATTGAAGATATTCTCCCATGCCGCCTGCATTGTCCAAAATGGTGCTGGCTGGAACTGGTTGCCTAGCCAGAAAAAGAAAACCATAGCCACCTGCGATATAAACGCAATCAGGATCATCTTCTGCGTTTCCTTTCTGCCAAATTTCTCGTTTACAATATCAGTTAACAAATACGTAATTGAAAAAACTAAAACACCGCTCGGACCGTAGAAAGTTGTAAAGCCAAGGTTAAAAGTAGAAATCTTAACAGCTAGTATCTGTGCAACTAAAACAAACGTAACATAAAGTCCGATAAGCAAGTCAGGCTTATTATATTTCCTCGCATACCAACTCCCCAATAACGTAAAACTGGTAATACCCGCAATCCAAACTATAAGAAGAACTAAATTCATAATTTATGTATTTGTTTAATTAAATCAAGCAAGGAATGCCAAAGCAACGGCGGCAATTATACAAGCTATCATTCCAACCCACTGGTGATATCCTAATTTCTCTTTATTAAATATCAATCCCAAGAACGCCGCAAGGGCGACATAGCTTTCGCTTATACCCGTAGATATGGTAATCGGTATATACAAAAAACTATAAGTGAAGAAAAGCCACGCCAGATTATCATAGATACTGACTTGCATTATAAGACTTTTATTATTTCTCCAGTCATTTCTGATCATGCCGAATTGACGGTTTGCCACGAGATATATAAATGCGGCAAGAGCTAGGAATACAGAGGTGAACCAATTGATTATCCAAGGGTCAGTCTGGCGTCCGCCAAATCCGAAAATGAAATTAGAAGCACCCATTGCGATCGTTGTAAGTATCGCCAAAAAAACACCCTTTTCCATTCTAATCTTGAGGTGACGCCATGATTTAGTACTTACCAGAGCGATACCAACGATCAGAAGAACAATTAGCATTATCTCGTTCAAGCTTATCGCCTCTTTTATCACGAAATATGAAAGTACTGCCGTAACCGGCACCTCAAAAGCAAAAATAGGTTCGACTACAGAAATCTTGCCCTCTTTAAGTGATTCAAAATCAACGACACTGGCAATAAGTAAAACGATACTGGCAATAATCAAGACCAAAAGATTCGTCGGATTTAATAGAGTAGGAACGATTGTATGAATAACGAATGGCGTAAACATGATAACACCGACCAAATCAATATAAAAAATCATCATCCAGTCGCCAAATTTTCTGACGCTTCGTTGGATTAAAAAATCGCCTACTCCCCACAACACCAAAGCAAAGAATGAAAATAGTACGCCTATCGATATCATTACGAGAAATTATCTATTTGCGTAAACTCGAATTCCGAATTTTGGCGGAGAGGGAGGGATTCGAACCCTCGATACCCTTGCGAGTAAACCGCCTTTCCAGGGCGGCGCACTAAACCACTATGCGACCTCTCCAATATCCAAAGTATATCTTATAATTACCCTGCTTAACAAGTATGCGCTCGCAATAATTATCTAAACCAACAGGCTAATTTCCCGACCCCATTTTCTCATCATCCACAGACTAGGAATGAATCTGTAAGGTAGATAGATTAAGAATCCAAAACAATAGGTCAAACGCCGAGTAGCAGAAAGGGGCTCATAAGATGAGCCCCTTTCTGCGTTATGAGGAGGCAAGTGCGGGTACCTGTTGTTTTGGTAGATTCTTAACTATCTATCCTTACAGTGAGTGACGCAGTCGAGGACCTGATGAGAAAATGGGGTCGGGAAATTAGTACTCGCCCATTCCTCCCGGCATCCCCCCGCCCATAGGCGGTTTTTTCTCTTCTGGAATATCGGTTACTACAGCTTCGGTTGTAAGTATCATGGATGACACTGAGACTGCATTCAATAATGCAATCTTAACGACTTTCATCGGATCGATAATCCCCATCTTAATCATATCGCCATATTCACCGGTTGAAGCGTTGAGACCCGTACCGCTTTGTACTGTGGCCAACTTCATAATGACTTCGTTCGAGTCCTTGCCAGCATTTTCGGCAATAGATCTCAGCGGTTTCTCTAATGCTGTTTTAATGACGGCCAGACCCTTGGCTTCATCGCCAAACTCGATCATACCCTTTATTGATTTAACATTCAGATCTTTGCCGGCTTCAAACAATGCCACACCGCCGCCGGAAACAATTCCTTCCTCAAGGGCCGCCCTCGTGGCATTGACCGCGTCTTCAATCCTGAACTTCTTTTCTTTCATTTCCGTTTCGGTAGTCGCACCGACTTTGATAACAGCTACACCGCCAGATAACTTGGCGATTCTTTCCTGTAATTTTTCCCTATCAAACTCCGAGGTTGATTTCGCTAACTGCGACTTAAGCTGAGAAACTCTTTTGTCTATGTCGGCCTTTTTCCCTTTGCCACCGATAATAGTCGTATTTTCTTTAGTCGCAATAACTCTGCGGGCATGACCAAGCATATTTAATTCAACACTCTCCAGTTTCATGCCCTTCTCTTCGCTAATCACCTGCCCGCCGGTTATAACGGCAATATCTTCCAGCATTTCTTTCTTACGATCGCCGAAACCTGGAGCTTTAATGGCTAGGCCCATAAAGTTGCCACGCAACTTATTGACTACCAAGGTTGCCATAGCATCCCCGTCTACATCGTCCGCCAAGATAACCAGATCGCGCTTACCGCTTTTAGTAATCTTCTCAAGCAGTGGGACAATATCCTGAATCGATGATATTTTGCGATCTGTGATTAAAATCTGAGCATCTTCGTAAACAGCTTCCATTCTTTCCGCATTGGTTATCATATAGGCCGAGGCATAACCTTTATCGAACTGCATACCTTCAACGGTTTCTTTGGACATTTCGGTTGATTGAGATTCTTCAACCGTAACCACGCCATCTTTGCCGACTTCATTGAATACATCAGCGATCATCTTTCCGATAGTCTCGTCATTGGCTGAAATCGATGCAACTTCCTTGATATTTACCGCCGTAACTTTCTGCTTATTCTTTTCTAAATGTTCAACTACCCAATTTGCGGCTTTTTCCATGCCACGTTTTAGAGCCAAGGGATTCGCACCCGAGTTAACTGCGCTGAAACCTTCGGCAACGAGTGCTTGAGCCAAAACGGTAGCCGTAGTCGTGCCGTCACCAGCGATATCATTTGTTTTAGAAGCAACTTCTTTTATTAGTTCTGCGCCTATATTCTCGAGTTTATCCTTAAGCTCGATTTCTTTGGCCACGGTTACGCCGTCTTTGGTAATCACGGGATAACCAAAACCCTTATCCAACACGACATTCCTGCCCTTCGGACCAAGCGTTACTTTGACCGCATTCGCGATCTTATCGACTCCTCTTTTTAACGCTTCTCTCGCTTCTTCTTTATATGCAATTTGTTTTGCCATGTTATTGATAGTTAATTTAATCAATTATCGCGAGGATATCGTCTTCTCGCGCAATCAGATATTCTTTACCGTCAACTTTTATATCACTCGGCCCGTATTTTGTAAACAAAACGACGTCGCCCTTCTTAACTTCAAGGGGAATCCGTTTGCCGTCATCATTAAGCTTGCCCGGACCAGTGGCAATAACTTTGCCTTTCTCGGCTTTTTCTTTCTCTACCGTATCAGGCAGGATTATTCCGCCTTTCTTTTTTTCTTCTCTCAATGGTTCGATGACCACGTGATCAGATAATGGTTTTAACATTCGATAATTGTCCACGAACATCGTGAGTGGTCACAATTATCAGACCTCGCATTATATAGTTTCTAATAATGCGAGGCTTTCATTTGTTCCCAAACACCTTGTACATGAACATTAATAAATTAGCACTCTCCTATTCCAAGTGCTAATTATATTCGTCCCAGATTTTAAGTCAAGAGACTCCTCCGCCCAGTTATTCTGAATGGCACGACGTAAATGCCTGCTGGCATTTCGCCTCTTACTCGGACCAGTCGTCCTCCGTAAGTCCATTCAGAATAACTGGGCTTCGTCGTTCACATTACACGACATCACCCTAATCTTCTTCAATGCCTTCAGACTTCGAAAGCGAGATAATTGGAGAGAGGCTGCGCTCTATAGTTATCTAAACAAAAAGCACGCCCCGGAAAAGCTGGCGTGCTTCCGTGCGAGCGTGCGCGGTGTCTACTGTCTCCACCGGATAATGGTACTCATGACAGTTTTCTGATGTTCAAGCGTTCCGGGACTGAGCGTCCTCAAGTCCGTATAGATGATTCCGGTGCGATCACCCGTATCATAAAAGGCATCGAAATGCATCAGGTCCCGAACTTTCGTCTCGAGTCCCTCACACATAAACCATCCGGTGAGCTGCCACTCCTCAAAATGCTCACCGACTCTTTCCTGCACAATCCCGGTGATGTGCACTTCTGCCTCACCACGTCGGCTCACATCGATCTCTTCAAGTTTGAAAAGAAGAAGTCGCGGATGCTTGTAGTCCACGACCGACAGGTTAATGTCTAGAAGAGACGGTCCGCCTGTGATTCTAAAGTGTTTGCTGGCCATACGGCCTCCTTGTGAAGAACGAGTTCCTAATTGGCGCAGGAACAAGACGCCCTTATCTGCCTAGTGGACAGACGACCAACTCATACGAGCTGGAATTAATACTATTACTATTATACTACATAACTGCGCTCTTTGCAAGAGCGCAGTTATTGAAGCTTTTAAGTCAGGATTTCCTCCGTCTAGACTTCTTTGATTGAAAAACTGCCTATTGTATCACCGTCATCGGAAAAGTGAAATTCTCCTTTAAGCTTCTTACCGGATAGAACGGCTGGCAACCAATGCATATCATCGGGCCACATCTGATAAAAAGGAATATCCGCATGGTTAAACCAATTAGGCCTCATCTCTTCCGATTCGACTGGATCGCCATCCCAACTTCTTGCTAAAAAGACATGCACCGTCTGATTCCATTCCTTTTTATTGGGGAAAAAGAAATCCAACTCCGCGACTTTTTCTAAATGCTCGGTTTTGATTTTAACTCCAATTTCCTCTTCGGCTTCTCTGATAGTGGCAACTTCTATTGTTTCTCCGTCCTTTGGCTTTCCGCCAACTCCATTCCACCTTCCAACACCAAAACCGCGCTTTTTCATAGCCAATAGAATCTTGTCTTCCTTCATTAACAAACAAAGCGTTGCCCGTTTCATAATGAAAATCTAATTACGCTCACCAACTACCGCTGGAGCCACCGCCACCGGAGGAACCACCGCCGAAACCACCAAAACCTCCTCCACCAGAACCACTGCCAAATCCGCCGCCGCCAAACCACCACGGCATGGGCAGACCGCTTTCTTTAGCTTTAGAATAACTGTTTGATACTTTGTAATCTAGTAACAGACCAAGAAGGCCAAAAACAATAGAGGCGATGATACCTATCAAAAGCGTGAAAACGGATATCAGAATTATTCCGATGACCACTCCGATTACTCCACCTGCCCACCATGATTTGGAACGAGCCAAAACACTTGAAAGCCAGATTGGTACACCAAATATCAAGAAAAAAATCCAATCCAGATTAAAATTTCCGCCTGATTTTGCTTTAGTTGTTGGCTGAACATATTCCCCCTTCGTGGCTAGAATAATATCATCAACCGCCTTATCAATACCTCCGGCATAGTCATTAGCGCGAAACGCAGGTTGCATATCATTCATAATGATAGAGTAGCTTTGAGCATCGGTAAGCGCGCCCTCAAGTCCATAACCAACCTCGATCCTCATTTTCCTATCATCAATCGCAACGAGAACTAAGACACCATTGTCATTAGTCTGCTTGCCAATTTTCCAATCTTCGAAAAGCTTCACCGCAAAATTCTCAATCGTATCACCCTTGAGACTGGAAATAATGACTACCGCTATCTCGTTGCTCGAATCTTTCTCAAATTGAGATAGCTTAGCCTCAAGTGCCTGTTTCTTGGTTGCATCAATAACTCCGACGTAATCGTTGACGAAACCTGTCGATTTGCCCGGATTATAATATGCTCCGACTAGCACGGGAAATAACAGCAAAATTGCCGCAATGGAAAAACTGACTTTATTTTTCATAACGGCTTAGAGATTTACGCCCGGCACGCTTTCTGCTCCAGGCTGAGACTGGAAATAAGCCCTTTCCTTGAATCCAAACATGGCTGAGAAAATATTTGTCGGGAATCTCTTTATTTTTGTATCGAAAACCTTCACAACTTCATTGAATCTCCCGCGCTCAACGCTTATCCTATTCTCCGTGCCCTCCAGCTGGACCATCAATGTCTGAACGGCATCGATCGATTTCAATTGAGGATAGTTTTCCATGACAACCAATAATCTCGACAGAGCCGTTTCAACTTCATTGGCCGCGCCAACCTTAGCTTCCGGCGTAGCCGCCGAACCATATTTAGTTCTAGCATCGGCAATGGCTTGGAAAACAGCTTTTTCTTGAGCCATGGCTCCCTTCACTGAGTTGACTAAATTAGGGATCAGGTCAAACCTTCTCTGATACTGCGTTTGGACATCGGCCCACGCCTTATCGACATTCTGATTATCACCGACTAAACCGTTGTACATGCCGACAAAATAGAAAGCCAGCACCACCACGACCACCAATATGATAAGCCATACTTTTTTAGTCATTTTTTATTAGTTATTTAATTACCTACATTATAAAATAATCCGGAATATAATCAACTCCGGAATACAAAAAACGGCGCAAAGCGCCGCTCAAATCCTTAATTGATCTTCCTTCGCACCGCCATAACAAGCCATCGAACCATAACGGCAATGGTAGCTACGATAATATTGGTCACCATAAAGACAACAAACACAAATCCAATAGAAGCGATAACCAAAATTATCAGCATATTTAGCACTAGCTTCACGGGCCACAGAATTGCAAAAGCAAGTATGTATACCACTTTCTCAACATTCTGAATATAACTTATCGGTAGAACAAGGTCTTCGCCCGATAGATTATAGTAGAAGCTGGCGGAAGCTGATGCAAGACAGTAAATTGAGTTCTCGGTCTGATAAAAATCACCACACAAGAACTCCCTGATCGGGAAGAAACAGAAGCTTCGGAATCTAAACTTATTTGTGGAACCGTTATCATCCCTGTGATTCATTATTTCTCTTACTTCCAAGCTTTTCTTGGCCAAGGGGATGCCGATGAAATAGATGGATAGCAAATATAACACAGCAATGAAGTACCACGTGACGAAAGCAAACATAGCTCACCTCCTTGTAAAAGACCTTGCCAAATATACTATACTACACCACCACTGTCAAGCATCTGCGATAAACAACTATAAACTAATGAGAATATAATTTAAGAGAGGCTTTCGCAGGCCGACTGGGCCGAGAATGACCTGCCTGCCGGCAGGCAGGGGAAAATTTCAGTAGAAATTATTCCGTACTCTCGAAAATTATATTCTCATTAGTTTAACCCAGAATCCTTTTCTTCAGCCGGCATTAATAATCCGAACTTTTTGGTATTTTCGTTGTACTTGGCAATAACCGTTGCTTCAAAAGACTTCGGGTGAAATTCTAGCTCATTATCATTAAACGTTACACGACCACCAGATTCGTATGTCATCGGATTTGTTCTGATTCGATTCTGCTGATATTTCTTTAGAACAGATTCCAGCCAATCCCCAACTCTTCCTGATAAGATTACCTCGGTGGTCTTCTTTAAGCCGTCAAATCGCAGGCAGACTTTTATATTCTGATATTCAAATTGTGACTTAAAATTGAATAGATATTTATTAATCCAAATATTAGCACCGTAAAAATCATTGAATAACTTCTCATCCACAAATACCGGCTTGAGATTAGCATAGGTTTGGCCCGCGAACACGCTCTTATGCGTAATCTCCAGCGAATCATCAGTGATATAATGATTAAAACAAAACTTATTAGGTGCAGTCTTGTCGCCTTTTCTGCGAAGAGAGCCGAAAATAAAAGCGATGAGAGATAAAAACATACGAGAAGTATAGAGTCGGCCTGTTCTTGAAATTATGAATATATCAAAATCACTTCTTTCGTCGGTGTTATATAGTGCCATCGAACCACTGGCAAAAAATGCCCGAATAAATGGAACGGCAGCTAGCCAATGGCCACGCTTAGTCGCAACTCGCCACTTTCGATCAGCAATTTTATTTCGTCTGATCCGTAATCCCTGCAGATCTTCACGATCACGTAAGAAATACATACCATGTTTCTGACCGATATGCCCGCTCACCATCAATTGCTCAAGAGCTGACAAAACATCTACGGGATTGATCTCGCCAATTATTTCCGTGTTTCGCACCACTCGCGCCGGATTTATCAATAACTTAAATGCTTCCGGCCACGTCAGAGGGTAATCAAAGGCATCGTAATATATGATTGTCGCCAAAACTGCGTCACGTACATAACCCATGCCCACATCCTATCCATTTTTTTGAAATAAAAAAAGGCGCCTCCGAAGAGGCGCACCCGTGCTTTTACACACCATGGATTTCTGGTCAACCTCTTGCGAGGGCTTGTTGTCTTCGGGATCAGTTTTGTTTTAGAGATCCCGAGACATACGTTCAGCCTGGCATACTAATGGCCCATAGCGCACATCGCGCAGTCGTCGCCGACGTCGACATTTGGAACGGGCGCCTTTCGGCTTAACCGCTCCGGTGGACAGGCTACAGGAAGAGGATGCCCCCATCGCTCTTGACGACGCCCGTCTGACGCGTGGCCAGATCGCTGGCGACCGGCAGAGGAATGAACCTCCCGTCGTCAACTGTGACCATGCTCAACTGACGCGTGGCCAGATCGCTGGCCAACCGGCCGACGAGAGTGATATCGCCATCTGTGGCGACGACACGACCAGTTTCTCCGAGCATGACTACTTTCATCTTCTTCGCCTCCTGGCGGGTTGGCAGAAGTTTACGTATGACGGAAAGGAACTAACTCTGTACTTGCATTATAGCATTTCTGTCCATCTCTGTCAATAGGTGCTTTTTGAGCAGTTTTAGGGCATAATATGGCCGTGGACATAGCTCAGCTAAAACGGTTGGTAACCAAAATACCCACTAAATCAGGGGTCTATTTTTTCGTTAAGAACAATAAGGAGATATACATAGGTAAAGCGATCAATCTAAAGAATAGACTGAAAAATTACGTAATTAACAATGACGCGCGTATACAGAAAATGGTTGGCCAAGCGACTACACTAAAATTCAGGATTACGGACAGTGAGATTGAAGCACTCATCACAGAAGCATTGCTAATCAAGAAACATCGACCCATATATAACGTACTGCTCAGGGACGATAAGCGTTTTAATTTCGTAGAATTCTCTCGAGATAAATTCCCACGGATATACACAACTCACCAGCCAAAATATCAAGATTCAATCGGACCGTTCACCGATGGTACATCAATTAAATTAGTGTTGAGATATTTGCGCCATATATTCCCCTATTGCACCTGCAAGAACAAGCATTACAATTATTGCCTTAATTATCACATCGGTAATTGCCCGGGCTTCTGTTGTCTTAGAAATCCCGCCATGGCTTCATCTGACGCTAGACAATATCTAGACAGCATTAGAGCAATAAAAGATATCTTGTCTGGGAAAGAGGGGTCAGTCGCAAAGAAAATGGAGAAAGAGATGAAATCATTGGCCACTCGGCATGAGTTTGATAAGGCCATTCAGATTCGAGAAAAACTAGGCAGACTGAACAAAATATTTACGAATGCCAAAGTTATCGTTGATCTGAGTCTCGAGAAAGTAATTGTTAGCGATACTCGAGATGGGCTGACACAATTAAAGAAGATATTTAAACTTAGGAAAACACCAGCCAAAATCGAGGGCTACGATATATCAAATATCCAGGGAACCAGTGCTACGGGCGCAATGGTAGTTTTTAAAAACGGACGCAGTGATAAATCTGAGTATCGAAAATTCAAGATTAAGAAACTTCAGAGATCGAGCCTGCCTGCGCAGGCAGGCCTGACCGTCCAGACCGGTGATACTGGGATGCTCTCTGGAATAATTATGCGCAGATTCAGTCATCGGGATTGGCAAACACCTGATTTGATACTGGTCGACGGCGGAAAAGGACAATTAAGTTCAGCCGGCGCCGTTGCGCCGGCTGGCGTCCCAATTCTCGCTCTTACGAAAAATGCCAAACACCGCGGTGACCACATTTATTCAACAACTCTCAATTCTCCAGTCAAACTTTCTGACCTGCCACCCGAAGCCCGCAATCTCCTCCTTAGCATTGACTCCGAAGCCCATCGCTTCGCCATCAACTACCACCGTCATCTATCCGGCCGACATATTCTTGGTAGATAGGCCTACGCGATTGAAATCTACAATCGATAGTGCTATCATTACTATCGTAATATGCTAGGATATATTGTCAGATTTTTGGGTAATTCTATCGCTCTCTATGGAGCTACGTATTTTCTTGCTCCTAGTTTTTCTATTTCTGGAGGGTACAAGGAATATCTGCTCGCTGGCGCATTGTTGGGACTTTTAAACATGACTGTCCGACCCATCCTAAGATTGGTCTTGACACCGGTTGTCATGCTATCGCTCGGCTTGTTTATTATTGTGATTAACGCCCTAATGCTTTGGATAGTTGATTACACATTCAGTTTCGTCTATATTGGTGACCTGACCGTATTAGTCTGGGCAACTGTTATTGTTAGTATTGTTAATATGATAACCGCGAGTTTTTCAAAATTAATTGACTAAACAAATATGAAATACCTACCATACATTCAAATAATCTTAGCAATACTTCTGGCAGGCTCTATCTTGCTTCAACAGAGGGGTACTGGCCTGTCTTCCACATTCGGCGGAAGTTCAATGGAATATAGCACCAAGCGCGGAGCAGAAAAAGTCATCTTCTACGCAAGTATTGTCATTGCTATCCTTTTTCTGGCAGTATCAGTTTGGCGCATTATTGCCCAGTAATTAACTAATGATAAACGACGATCATCAATTAGACGATTTTTTCGGCTATAAACCGGAACACACCGATAAACCAGAAAAACAAAGAAAAGAAAGATTCCTGAAGCCACTTAAAGAAAAAATTCGTCTACTACCTAAGTTATTATCCTTCAGAGAAAGATACATCATATTCTCTTTATTTTTAGTTATTATAGGTTCGATTATCTCTATTCCATTTACGGTATATCAACACTTCACGCAAGAATCGCCAACGTATGGTGGTTCTTTTGTTGAGGGAGTTATCGGCGAACCCAGATTTATCAATCCTCTACTCGCTCAAACCAATGATACTGATAGCGACCTAGTCGGATTAGTTTACTCTAGCCTGCTAAAATACAATGAAGATGGCAAGCTCATCCCCGATCTTGCAAAGTCTTATGAGATTTCTAGCGATGGCCTAAATTACACAATCTACTTGAAGGACAATGCTAAGTGGCATGATGGTATACCTGTCACCGCAGATGATGTTATTTTTACCATTGATACCGCAATTAATTCGGATTATGGCTCATTGCAACAATCTAATTGGATTAGCATCGAAACCGAGAGAGTGGATGATACGACTGTTATATTTAAACTCAAGAACAAATACGCACAATTTTTAAACAACTTGACGCTTGGCATCCTGCCCAGGCACATATGGCAGGACATCAAACCTATAAATTTCGCCCTATCTGAATTTAATCTTAAACCGATTGGTTCGGGCCCGTATCAATTTGATAAACTCACTAAGGATCGCGATGGAAAGATTATTTCTTATAAACTTAAGCGTAATGATAGCTATTTTGACCCCAAAGCATTTATAGAGAGTATTCAGATTAATTTCTTCGATAGCGAAGACGAGCTGATTGACGCCTATAATCGCAACGAAGTTCAAAATCTTGGCTATATTTCTTCAGCAAACTTGGATAGGGTGAAATTTAAGAATCGCCTCAATATTCATGAAGTTAAAATGCCCAGGTATTTCTCCGCATTTTTCAATCAAAATCAAAATAAGTTTTTGAGCGATAAAAATATCCGACTAGCGCTAGCTTATGGCACAGATCGCCAGGCATTAATTGACACCGTTTTGGATGGTCATGGCACTATTGTGGATTCCCCTCTTATCGGCAATATTCTTGATGCCGGCAACGATGTCAAGAAATATAACTACGACTTCAAATTGGCTCAGCAGGTACTTGATGAGACCGGATGGAAATCTGTCGATGCTGATGGTATTCGCGTAAAGAATAAGGAAAAACTTCAGGTTAAAATAACAACTTCAACCTGGCCGGAATTGGCAAGTGCCACCGATTTAGTAAAACAGCAATGGCGCGCCCTCGGCGTTGAAGTAACAGTTGAAACACTGCCAACCCCAGCGCTACAAAGCGTTATTCGTGACCGCGCATATGACATTCTGTTATTTGGAGAAATTCTTGGCCTTGATCCAGATCCATTTACTTTCTGGCACTCTTCCGGCAAGAAAGAGAGAGGACAGAATTTCGCCCTTTATGACAACAAAATTGCCGATGGCCTTCTGGAGGAAGCACGGCAAACATTAAATCCTATTGAACGTATGAAAAAATACGATGATTTTCAGAAAATCGTAACTGAAGACATTCCGGCGATATTCTTGTATAATTCATATTATATTTACGGGCAGACAGATGCCATTAAGGGATTCTCAACCAAAATAATTGCCACCCCATCAGACCGATTTTCTAATATTGAGAAATGGTACATCAATACTAAGAAAATTTGGAAAAACTAATGCGAGATATTATTCTCAATTTTCAAGACAAACTAAAGGTCGGCTATGACCTAGGAGTTAAAAACAAGCTTAGCAAGGGATATGATGACTATATTATCAGCGGCATCGGCGGTTCGGCCGTAGCTGGTGAGATATTCTGGATGCTAACTTCTGATCAAAATAAACAGGAATGGCCCAAAGTTTTTATTAACCGTGACTATGACCTCCCTGGATGGGCTGACCAGAATGATCTCGCCATTTGTATATCCTGGTCAGGCGATACGCAAGAAACAATTTCATCCCTGAATACAGCCATCACCAGAAAAATCCCAGCGATAGTGATATCGAAGGGCGGACAGTTAATAGAATTAGCCAAGCAAAATAATATTCCTTTTATTGATTTAGACGACGAGTCATTTCCGGCAAGATTTGGCGCCAGTTATGAACTTGGCGCTCTACTTGGAATTATCGGCATTAATCCCGGAACGACATCAATAAACCACGACCAGCTAGAGAAAGAGGGCAAAGAGATAGCCGGCAAAATTGGATCAAAATTTCCGATTATATACACATCATATCGATTGCGAAAATTAGCAAATTTCTGGAAAACTTTATTTAATGAAAATGCTAAGATTCCCGCTTTCTGGAATACTTTTCCGTCACTCAACCATAACGAGCTAGAGAGTCTGGGCAATGCAAAAGACACACTTTATCCCATTATTATCCGTGCAAATGATGATGATGTTCGACAAGTATCGTCAATAGACGCCACTATTGCAATCTTAGACAAACTAGGATATAATTACTCTATCGTTAATATCTCTACCGATGGTTCCTTGCTTCAAAAGATACTAAATAACTATATTCTGGGTCTTTGGACAAGTTTTAATTTGGCTAACATACTCGGTATTGATCCGATACCAACTCCCACTATCAACGATTACAAGCAACTTAAATCACGATCAGCTTAGCTGATTCACTGCCTGCGCAGACAGGCAAACTCAAAATACAACGGGCGAGTGGTGAAACTGGCAGACACGTAGCGTTCAGGTCGCTATGGGCGCAAGCCCGTGGGAGTTCAACTCTCCCCTCGCCCACATATTAATTAATTTTTAACAAGCGGATCTCGATGTAGTGTTAGTAATTTTAGTTTGCTACTCTTTCTCAGATCCAATTTACAAAATGGTAGAAGAACAAACAAAGACTCCTGCTGCTAGTCCGGCGATTAAAAAACGATCGCCCAGAAGCCAGCGAAGACGCGATTGGGCTAAACCAGTCGTCAGAAAAGTAAGGGTCTTTCATACAGACAGAGATCCTAATTATAGAGAGACCGAACAAAAATCCGGTGGACTTAAAATAGTGCATATGGGCGGTCTTGGTGAGGTCGGACGTAATATGTCAGCCATCCAATATGATGATGACATCATCATCATAGACTGCGGAGTTAGATACGCCGAAGAAGACACTCCTGGGATTGATTTCATCATTCCAAATGCCGAATGGTTAGTAGACAAGAAAGACAAAATTAAAGCTATGTTTTTTACGCATGGCCACATGGACCATATTGGCGCCTTACCATTTCTGCGCGATAAGCTTGGCGATCCAGATTATTACGCCGCACCACTCACTCGGGCAATCTTAATGAAGCGTCAGGACGACTTCAAAATGCAAAAACCTCTGATTATCGAGGAGATTAATGCCGGTGATGAGATTAAAATCAGTGACAAAGTTTCAGTTAAGGTATTAAGAATTAATCACTCAATTCCTGACGACCTTGAAATTGTTATAAAAACTCCGATTGGCAACGTCGTTCACACCTCTGATTACAAATTTGACGATACGCCAGTTAACGATAAGCCAGCGGATATTGAAGAAATGAAGAAGATAGCCGAGGAAGGTGTCTTGGTTTTAATGTCTGATTCAACGGGTGCCGAGAATGAGGGTCACTCATTATCGGAACAGGATGTTACGAAAAACCTCGAACTGCTATTCACCGAAGCCACAGGTATGATAATTGTCGGGACATTCGCTTCGTTAATTAACCGCATTCAGCAGGTTATTACAATATCTGAAAAGTTCGGACGCAAGGTTGTCTTCGACGGTTACTCTATGCGTTCAAATACGGAAATATGCAAGAAACTGGGTTATCTAAAATTCCATCCCGGCTCACAGATTTCCATGGATGAAATCCACAATTATCCCAGAGAGAAAATCACGGCCATCGTTACGGGAGCTCAAGGCGAAGGCAACGCCGTTCTGATGCGCATAGCATCGGGCGAGCATAAATATCTTCAGACCCAGAAAAAGGACACGTATATATTTTCTTCATCGGTTGTCCCCGGCAATGAACGCAACGTTCAGTTCTTGAAAGATCAGCTCTACAGAAACGGGGCCAAGGTCTTCAATTACAAGATGTTGGATATTCACACCGGTGGTCACGGCAACAAGGAAGATCTACGAAAAATGATTCAGTTGATGAAGCCGAAATTTATGATGCCAATACATGGCCAATATTCCATGATGGTCAATCACAAATTCTTGGCCATGGAAGAGGGCATCAAGGAAGAAAACTGCATTATTGCAGACAATGGCACAATCACCCATTTCGAAAAAGATAAGTGGTGGTTCGATAAGAAACAAGCTCCGTCAGATTACGTCTTTGTTGACGGTCTCGGCATTGGCGATGTTGGCAACGTTGTCTTGCGCGACCGCCAAGTTTTAGCCGATGATGGATTTATTGTGGTTATCACTCTCGTTGATATGCAAACGGGTAGAGTTAAGGGCAGCCCAGATATTATTTCTCGCGGGTTCGTATATTTGAAAGACAATAAAGATCTTCTCACGCAAATCCGCAAGAAAATCAGATTTATTGTTGAGGGACAGAACATTCCAAACCCGAATCTCGCCTACCTTAAAGACCAGATGCGCAACCAAATCGGCCAATTCTTATTCCAAAAAACCGAACGTCGCCCCATGGTCTTACCGGTTATCATAGAAGTTTAGCTCCGCCACTCCCCATCTCTCACAACTCCTTCGCCAGAGAAATAGTATAAAGATTCGTCATTTTATCGACAAAATATCCTCATCTTTATCTATTTCTATACTGGCTTAGTCGGATTGTTCGATATGGGGGAGTAGGCTACTCTTGGTTAAATTACAAAGAGGGCCGTCAGGCCCTTTGCAGTTATTATTGCCCTATAACTCTACTAATCTCACAAAATCGCAGAGTTGCTGGCCGATAGCTTTTTGCCAAAACATATTCTGCTCGTCTTGATTCATCTCTGAAATGTATTTACCGCTTTCAGGTTCGATTTGGATAGATTCAAGCGGATAACCAGGAAGTATGATTGAACTGGCTCTTGCGACAAATACTCTAGGAGATATGATCGTTGTTTCTTTGAACTCTCCTTTTACATTTGCAACACAAACAGCAAATTCCCAATGACCATTTATTCTTTGACCAAGCTTACTAATTAAGGAGCTGTAATGTTCTAGTAGCTCCCCATCACTCGGACGATCATCGCGACCACCAATTCTTCTGACATTAATTCCTGGTTGCTGCTCGGGATTCAGGCCATCAATAAATAGCGCATTATCCATTGAAAGAACTATCTTACCCAGCGCCCCTGCATAGGTAATCGCTTTTTTTCTTGCATTCGCTTGAGCAGTTGTTCCATCCTCTATTATGACTGGCAGTAGCTTTATGTTGTCGATGCCGCTAACCTCTATACCCAAAGGTAACAATGCGCCTCTTATCTGCTTTACCTTTGCTTCATTTGTCGTACCGACTGTTAGTGTCTTCATGACATTTACCTGACTCACAAGATTGAAGTAAATCTAACACGCAACAGATAGTCACGCAAGAAAACATGCCAAGCGCAACCAACCATAATTATCTCGGTTTCGATGTCGGAAGGTATTAATGAGAATTAGATAGTGTATTAATACCAAAACAATAGGTCGAACGCCGAGTAGTAGAAGAGGGCTCATTAGATGAGCCCTCTTCTACGTAACGAGGAGGCAAGTGAGGGTACCTGTTGTTTTGGTCTAATTAATACAATCTACATTCGAGTTAATACCTGCGGACGAGAACTGCGAGATTATTATGGTTGGTAGGGCGAAGGTTCTCCGGCTACTCAATAAACGTTAGGGCTTTGCCTTTCTTGTCGCCACGGCCGGTACGACCGATGCGATGTATATAGTCGTCATAAGTAGCGGGAATATCATAATTGATGACATGACTGACATCATTGATGTCCAGACCTCTGGCAGCCACATCTGTAGCAACCAATACTTGAACACGCCCTTCCTTGAATAATTTTAACGATCTCTGTCGATTCGGCTGTGTTTTATTGCCATGGATTGATTCTGATTTAAATCCCATCTGAGCCAAATCTTTGCAAAGACGATCTGCGCCATGCTTAGTACGCGAAAATATTAAAACTTTTACAAACTCGTCTTTTCTCAGAAGATCGGCAAGAATAGTCATTTTGAATTTGCCACGCTCTACCTTTATAACATCTTGCTCGACATTCTGAGCCGTGTCTCTGGTCTTAACTGAAATACGCACTGGCTCTCTTAAAAATTCTTTAATAACCTTCTCAACATCTCTAGACATGGTGGCCGAGAAGAATAAAGTAAGGCGAGTTGCCGGCATTTCAGACATGACAAAACGCATGTCATTGATGAAGCCCATATCGAGCATTCTATCGGCCTCATCCAAAACAACCGTATTAAAATAGGATAGAGTTATCATCTTACGCTTGATTAGATCTCTAAGACGTCCGGGCGTTCCAATTATGAAATTATTATGATATCTAAGTTCACTAATCTGTCTGCCGATACCAACACCGCCAACGCAACAAACCGAGAATATTTTCATTCCCTTAGAAAAACTGTGCAATTCCTCGTCGATTTGCTGAGCTAATTCGCGTGTCGGCACGATGATTAAAATGCTCTCTTTATAATTCAGTAGAACTTTGTTTATTAAAGGAATCAGATAAGCAGCGGTCTTGCCCGTTCCCGTGTTAGCAACTCCGACTAGGTCTTGGCCTTTCAGAATATGCGGGATTACGCGGTCTTGGATGGGTGTTGGCGCTTCATAGCCTTTTATCTCAATGGCGTGCTTGATACGATGATCAATCTCAAAATCAGCAAACATGTGCTCGGGTACAAAGTGTTCGACTTGTTCGGTAATTACGGCTTTATTTATGAAACGAGCGCTATCAATCCGTTCGCCCATTTGCTTATTGCCCGAACGAAAACCACCCCTTGACGAAGAGCCTGATCGGCCACCAGATGCTGGCCTAGCGAAATGTCTTGTATTGAATCTCTTTTGATACATTAGTCTATCAATAATATACTATTTTCTATTATCTGTCAATTGACGACATAAAAACCGGTCGCCAAGGGCGACCGGTTTTTAATTAGCAGTGCTTACTCGCGTGATACGCCAGTAGCTGCAGGGCCTTTTTCGCCTTCGATAACCTCGAAGCTGACTTTGTCGCCAACTTGTAATTCATCGAATGTAACACCCTTCAATTCCTTGGAATGAAAGAAAAGATCCTTTGTTTCGCCTTCGCGAGAAATGAATCCAAATCCTTTATCCGAGATGAGAGTTTTTATTGTCCCAGTCATGTGTTTGTTTTTAAATTATTATACTAAGAAACTCGACTATGTTTCCGCTTCTATTAGCAATGTTTAATTATAGCATACTTGAAGAAATATCGCAAATATTGCATATTTAGCCACTTAATCGTTGCTGAAAACACTTTTTTCGATTATTCTTTATGTATGAGTAAAAAGACAATTCTAACTGGAGACCGGCCGACTGGTCCCCTGCACTTGGGTCATTATTTTGGCTCACTGGTCAATCGTATCGCCTTTCAGGATGAATTTGAGAGCTATTTTATTATTGCCGATATTCAAGCCCTAACCGACCATTGGGAGGAGCCGGAACTTGTTCGTCAGAACGTTTTTGAAGTCGCCTGCGACAATCTCGCCGCTGGCATCGATCCTGACAAATCTATCTTATTTATTCAAAGTCAGATTCCCGAGATTGCAGAGCTTACCGTACTTTATTCGAATTTGGTCACCGTTAATACGCTCCGAAGGAATCCTACGGTAAAATCCGAGATAGCCGAAAAGAAATTATTGTTTGGAAACGATGGCGAGAGCGTGACTCTTGGATTCTTGGGATACCCCGTCAGTCAGGCCGCCGATATTACTTCGGTCAGAGCCGATTTGGTTCCGGTTGGTGCTGATCAATTGCCAATGATAGAACAAACAAGAGAAATAATAGAAAAATTCCATAGAATATATAACTGTAAAATATTTCCAACGCCCAAGGCGCATCTTTCAAATTCACCTCGCATCCTAGGATTAGATGGAGATGCTAAGATGAGCAAGTCACTTAATAATGCTGTTTATCTTAAGGACACAGAAGAAGATACGATTGCGAAAATTAAAACCGCTAAGACTGACTCTGAATCTACAATTGCGTTCAATCCCGAGAAAAGGCCGGAAATATCTAATCTGGTTCTGCTATTTGCTTTAGCCAACAGCACGACTCCGGAAAAAGCCTCGGAAGATCTTTCAAGTGTTAATTATTCAACATTTAAACAGCGACTCGCCGAGGATTTGAATAAATTTTTAAAACCATTGCGCGAGAAGAGAATCGAGATTGCCTCAAATCCGAAAAAAGTTATGGAGATACTGGAGAACGGTAGAATCAAGACTCAAGCCAAAACCTCCGAAACCATGCGCCTTGTTCGTGAGGCCATGAAGATAGATTACTAGATCAAACTACAAGAATAATACTTTTTAGAGTACGGAATAATTTCTACTGAAATTTTCCTCATGCTTGGACCGGTCGTCCTGCGCAAGCCTCTACCAAGTATCATTCTTGTAGTTTTCGTTTATTTAGAATAAACTCGGCGCAGATCATTATACTGCTGGGAAGAGGACATGGACGAATTTCAGAGCGAAGTTCCGCAGTCTGTCGATGACTTTAAGCCAGTATTTAATCGCGGCATTCGAATCGAATTTCGAGACATGATAATGCAAGGAGGTATGCGCGAGAATCCAAAATTACGAGAACCCGATGAGCCTAGATTCCTCGTTTATCTTTATACCAGCGAGCATATCTCTGTTTACGAGGACCTTAAGGCCAAGAATCAACTCGATGAAATTAAGAGTACTCTCCTACATGAGCTCTTCCACTGCTGGGCATGGCAAAATGAATATCACCAGCCACAAATTGATGATGGCTGCGATACGCCAGAATATCGTCGCCACATAGAAGCATGGGCAAAATCATTTTTGGATGCGGGTCATTTTGATGAATTATTCGCCTTATTTCTCAGCTATCCCAAATGCTCGATAAAATTTGAATGTGCCGAAACGCCATTCTTTACATATTGGATTGAGAGCACCGGCGGACACGTCTGTGACGATAATGATTTTATAGTGGCTTAACGCCGCTTTTTTATTTACTGGATAACTTGAGCAGATGCCCTAGGGCATCCTTAGTATCTTGAATTGAATCTACTCTATAGCACATCACTCCTGCTTCTAGGGCAGGATAATCGTTCCCATCTATTTCAATGGCATCACCAAAAAACAATACGTCTTCCGTGGTTACACCTAAGTATTTTATCAGTTGTTCAATTCCGTATTTTTTATCAATTCCTTTTTTCGTTACATCGATTGATGTAAGGCCGGCTATTTGGAACTCCATCTCCGGTAAAATACTTTTTAATTTTGCCTCTAATTCGAGACGTTTATCGTTGTTCTCTTTGGCCCATTTTTCCTTTTCTTCCAATGGTGCATGCTGACCTAAAGCAGAAAATGTAATCTGACTACCACGGTCCTCAATTATCTCACCGTAAATCTTTGCGGGTTGGATATAGTCGATATCTTTAAAAGCAGACTCAAATGCTGTAAGTATTTTATTTTTCTCTTCGTCGGTTAAATTCTGAGAATATATCATTGCCCATGCTCCGTCCTTATACGCATAAAAAGAACCGCCATTCAGCGGTAATAGAAACAAATTATTCAGCACGTCATTGGCTGACAAAATATCAACTGGTAACTGCGATAATAACTGTTCAAAGTTCCCGCCACCGATAATCGCAATTTTATGATTAGCCATTAGTCGAATCAATAAATCCCCCATCTCCACATCGATTCCGACCTTACTTTCGGCTAATGTCCCGTCTAAATCAAAAACGATAACACTTTTCCCTTCGTGTATTTCTTCTAAAGTATTTATCAGTTTGCCCATATTATTCAAAGTATACCATAAACCTTTATTTTCTTGATTTTTCTGATAATATAATCGTATGTCTTTATCTATCGGAATTGTCGGACTGCCAAATGTCGGGAAATCGACACTTTTCAAGGCAGTGACCAACAAACAAGTAGACATCCAAAATTACCCATTCACTACCATCGATCCCAATGTTGGCGTCGTTGCCGTACCCGACGAAAGATTAGAAGTGTTAGCTAAATTATCTGATTCCAAGAAGACGATTCATACAACAATTGAATTTATCGACATTGCCGGATTAGTAAGAGGCGCATCGCAAGGCGAAGGTTTGGGAAATAAATTCTTAGCCAACATCCGCGAAGTTGATGCCATTGCTCAAGTTGTCCGTGCATTTGTCGACGGCAATATTACTCACGTCCATAATCGTATCGACCCGGCCGATGATATCGCTATTATAAATACGGAATTGGTCATGGCTGATTCAGAGACGATTACAAAGCGCTTTGAAAAAACCCATAAAGAAGCAAAGTTCAATACCATCGCAGGCAAAAAGGCTCAACACGATTTACATATTTTGGAGAAATTTAAAAAGCAACTAGATTCTGGCGAAATAGTTTCAAAGCTTCGCCTCGATGAAGATGAAGTCCTGCTAGCCAAAGAACTCAATCTCTTAACAGCCAAAAAGTTTCTTTATGTTATCAATGTCTCTGAAGATCAGATTTTAAATAAATGGGAACCTGACGAGAATCTAAAGAAAGCTGTCGGTGACTCACCGTACATAGTCATGTGTAATAAACTTGAGCTAAGCCTATCAGAGTTAGCACCAGAGGATAAGAAAGAGTTTCTGATTGAATTCGGATTGCCAGAAAGTGGATTAGATAAATTAATCAAAGAAAGTTACAAATCGTTGGGCCTACTCACCTTCTTAACCACTGGTGAAGATGAAACACGTGCGTGGACTGCACATATAGGCGATTTAATTCCCAAAGCATCACGAGCCATTCACACTGATTTTGAGCATCTATTTATTCGTGCAGATGTCATCAATTGGAAGAAACTGCTCGAAGCCGAAGGTTGGGGTCATGCCCGCACCAAAGGATTCATCCATACCGTCGGCAAAGATTATGTCATTCAAGAAGGCGATGTTGTTGAGATAAAAATCTAGGATAAGGGAAGATATTATTGACGCACTTGGACTATAGTGGTATTTTCCCTGCAGTTCTTTGGGAGTTTGGGCGTGGCAAAACAAAAGTTTAGTCGAAAAGAGAATGCGCGAATAAATGAAGCGATATTCTTTTGTCTCTCGATGGCATCCATGAGTTCTACGGAATTGATAGCGAGAGTCGAGACTAGATCGGGTATGCCGAATGAAAACGTTCGTATGCATATAGCTTATTTGACCTTTGCTGGGATTATCAAACTCGACAATAAGCTCCGTTGTGAGCTACCGAAGCCAGTAAAGCATACCGGTCACAAGACTGATTTGTGCGGTATCCCACACGGTAAATATTATGTTCGGGATACACTCATGCTCGGTCAACCCATTCGTTGTTCCTGTTGTGGGGCAACGCTTATACTAACTGAATATTCGTCTGTTATGATTAAGGCCACCATGGCCATACCTAGACTATATCGCCTAATGTGCCCCGAATGTCCTTAACGGCCTAACCGCCGTTTTTTGTTGACAAAAATCGGCGGTTTTGATATTATATTTCTACAATTTAACGGCTCAATAATCGTTGGCATTAAACCCATTGGGACGCCTCTGGCGCACCATCTGCCTCCTCTATTGAGACCTACAAATGAAAGACGAAAACCAATTATATGAATTGGCTGTACATGTTAATCCGGATATTGAGGATGCCAAAGTTCCGGAAGTACGAGCCATTATCGAAGGACATATTACCTCTAACGGTGGTACGATTATCTACGCCAAAGAGTTGGCAAAAATTCGACTATCCTATGAGATTAATCATTTTAGGAATAGTTTCTTCGGATATTTCCATTTTACGATTGAGGATGCCGAGAACTTAATTCACATCAACGAACAGCTGAAATCCAACCCTGATGTTTTTCGTTATTTAGTTATCAAGACAATCTCGGACGCCGAAAAATCCAAAGCCGCAGCTAGACAGCATCGCATCAGAATCAAAGATGCCGAAAGAAAAGAAGGCGCCAAAGTTCCAGCTCCCGAGAACAAGGAACTGGACAAACAGTTAGAGACAATCATTGAGAACCTATAGTAATAAATTAAATTACAAAATATGAATCTCAACAAAGTAATGCTAATCGGTCGATTGACTCAAGATCCTGAATCTAGGTCAACTCCGTCGGGTCAGACAGTTACGACCATTCGCATGGCCACAAACCGTGTATGGAAGGACCAGTCTGGTCAGAAAAAAGAAGCAACCGAATATCACACCGTGATTGCATGGTCACGCTTAGGCGAGATTGCCGCTAAATATCTAAAGAAGGGTGGCATGATTATGATTGAGGGCCGAATGCAGACTAGGAACTGGACTGGCCAGGACAACATCAAGAGATATACGACTGAGATTATAGCTGAAAATCTTCAGATGGGACCGCGTAGCACTAATGCGGGTTATTCGTCTGATAATTCAATATCCGACATTCAAGCTCCAGTTAGCCAACCGCGACAACAGCAGGTTGAAGCCGATGAGATACCAATTATAGACGAGAACGAACCTCTTCACGCCGGCGTCAGCATCGAAGAAGATGAGGTTCCAATCAGTGAAAAAGATTTACCATTTTAATTAACAAAAAATATGCATTGCCAATTCTGTGAACAAAAAATAGATTTCGTGGAGTATAAAGATGTTAAATATTTGAGAAAATTTGTCAGCTCGCAGTTTAAAATTGCGACCTCAAAAAGAAACAAGCTCTGCAATCAACATCAAAGGAAAGTAGCGACGGCCATCAAGCTGGCCCGCTTCATGGCGCTCATGCCATATACCAGAAATCAGACGGTCAAATAACTAAAGTAAGACGCATCAAAACAATAACACCTCCATCTCGGAGGTGTTATTGTTTTGATATATAAAAAGAAAGGCCCGAGCGATAAAGCTCGGGCAAAAGGCGACGGAGGGAATCGTCATGCTCGTCTAGATCCATACGCCAGGGGCGTATTGAAGGACCTATTTGTCGGCTATCCGCCGAAGATAAGCAGACTATCCCTCCGGTGACGCGAGGTGTGCAACTCCGGGAAGGAGTCGGTCGCCCAGGAGGAGGTGCCGAGGCCTGGCGCATCCACATCAGAATTGCACACCTCTTTCCAAAGAACTTCTAGCCGAGAGGATGGCCTGACGCCAATATTACTCCATTCAATATTGTTGTCAACTATCCTTCAATTTCAGCCGCCTTCTTGATTTTGTCGACTATCTCTTTCTCAACCTTTGGATTTTCTTTGATAAACTGTCTCGAACCTTCGATGCCCTGACCCAATCTAATTTCACCATAATTGAACCAGCTTCCTGATTTGGTTAAAACACCGTAGCGCACGCCGGAATTTACAACGTCGGAATATCTCGATATCCCCTCGTTGTACATAATATCGAACTCACAAGTTCTAAATGGTGGAGCAACTTTGTTTTTTACGATCTTCACTTTCGTCCTATTGCCAACTATCTTCTCGCCATTTTGTATCTGCGCCGAACGCCGGATATCGATTCTCACGGAAGAATAAAATTTCAAAGCTAATCCGCCAGGCGTTGTTTCAGGATTGCCAAACATAATTCCAATCTTCTGACGCAATTGATTAATAAACAAAACCGATGTCTTCGATTTAGCAACTATGGCAGTCAATTTTCTTAAAGCGTGAGACATAAGTCTTGCCTGACCACCAACGTGTTGCTGATCCATCTCGCCTTCAATTTCTGCGCGAGGGGTAAGAGCGGCAACGGAGTCGATGACTACGATGTCTACACCTCCCGATTTAACCAAGCTTTCTAATATGTCCAAGGCCTGCTCGCCCGTATCTGGTTGAGAGATTAGAAGTTGGTCAATTTTTACCCCTATTTTCTTAGCATATTCAGGGTCTAGGGCATGCTCGGCATCGATATAAGCAGCCACACCGCCCAGCTTCTGGGCCTCTGAAACAATATGGAGCGCTAGGGTCGTTTTTCCAGAGCTTTCCGGGCCAAATACCTCTATTACCCTACCCCTTGGGATACCCCCCACTCCTAGGGCTAAATCAAGCGAAATAGACCCCGTTGGGATGACATCAACGTCCACTTTAGCCACATTTCCCAGTCTCATGATTGACCCGTCTCCATACTTCTCCTGTATCTCTTTTACCATCAAATCTACCGACTTATTTTTGCCTTCCTGAATCTGCTGTTTGTCTTGTGATTTCTTAGACATTAAATTGAGTTAATTGTTACTAAAAGTATATGCGAAACTTTCCGAAAATCAAATCATGCGGCATTACTCCTTGGGTTCACCTTCGAGATCGGTCGACTGAATGCCAGTTTCACCATATTGAGCCGCGGGATTGGGATTCGATTCAATCATTCCTCCGGCCTGCACAGACGAATCTGCTTTCATGTAAACTTCCCTGGGCTTCGCTCCATCACCTGGACCAACAACACCATTATCTTCGAGTATATCCAGTAATCTCGCAGCACGCGCATATCCAACACGCAATCTTCTCTGAAGGAACGACGCCGATGCTTTTCCAGTTTCAATAACTATGGCTTTTGCGTCTTCATACAAATCGTCCTCATCGCTACCACCATCGTGACCGCCATAGCCACTGGTGCTATCAGATTTCGATTCAAAATCGATATTCAATCCGCTCTCCTCACCGACTTCTTGCTTTTCAGCTTGTAATCTCCAGAATCTTACGACATCTTTTACTTCCTTTTCGCTGACCAATGGGCCCTGTAATCTTCTTGGCTTTGATGTATCTCCCGAGAGAAATAGCATATCACCCCTGCCCAAGAGTTTTTCAGCACCGGCCATATCCAATATAGTTCTTGAATCGATTTGACTGGCAACTTGTAAAGCTACGCGCGAGGTAATGTTGGCCTTAATCAAACCTGTAATAACTTCAACAGATGGCCTTTGAGTCGAAACGATTAAATGAATACCAACGGCCCGAGACATCTGCGCAAGACGCACAATCGCCGCTTCGACATCTCTGCCATACGAAGCCATCAAATCAGCCAGCTCATCAATTACTATGACGATAAACGGCATCAACGGCTCCGACTTTTCAGTCATCTTAGCATTATAGGAGAAAAGATCGCGTGAACCATTCTTTTGCAAAGATTCATATCTGCGTTCCATTTCAGTAACTGCCCAACGCAACGCACCCAAGACTTTCTTGTTGTCGGTAATGACAGGCGTTATCAAATGCGGAATGTCATTGTATAAACTTAACTCCACCCTCTTTGGATCAATTAGAATCAATTTCAAGATATCCGGAGAATGGCGATATAGCATTGAAAGCAGAATTGCATTGATTGCAACGGATTTTCCTGTTCCGGTGGCTCCGGCTATAAGAAGGTGGGGCATTTTATCCAAACCGGCAAAGATTGAACCGCCCGCAACATCTCTACCCAAGGCAAGAGGCAAGAAATATTTTGACTTACTAAACTCTTCCTCCTCAAACATATTTTTTAGACCGATAATCGCCACTTTTTTATTCGGCACCTCAATACCAACTAAAGATTTGCCCGGAATCGGTGCTTCGATTCTAATCGGATGTGCCGCTAGAGCCAATGATAAATCAGAGTTTAATGTCGTAATCTTGGACAGCTTCACACCCACGGCCGGCCGCATCGTATACTGAGTAACCGTCGGTCCGATTGATACTTCTCCCATTTCGACATCAATACCAAAATTACCTAGCGTACGTTTGATAATCATAGCACTGGCATTAATATCTCCTGTTGCAGGCGAATCCTGATCTTCCTGAAGAATGTTCAACGGCGGTAAAACCCAATTGCCCGGTTTTAGATTCTTGATAACAAATTCTTTGTCGGTTATCTCTACCTTAGCCGGTTTCATTGCCGGTTTTAATTCCGGTTTCTTGGGACCATCTATATTCTCATTGCCATGTTTAATAACGACATTATCAACCAATTTTTCTTTTTTCGGTTCACCATCTTCATCTTCTTCTTTTTTATAAATAAGGCCCATAACTGAAACGTCTAGCGCAACTAAAATAGATATCAGAATCAAAGCCAGCAATATAATAAGCGAGGCGACAAAACCTACTGATTTCAAGAGCGGTAGACCCAAAATAACCCCAAGATATCCGCCCTGGGTTATGCGGACACCAAACTCGCCATTACCGAATATGTAGAACAGGGCCAATATCGAAAGCGAGAAAAGACCGACGCCAAAAACAGCGCTGAAATATATTCTTCTAGAAATTGATTTAATGAATGCGATGCCCAAAAGCAGCAAAGCAATCGGAACTATAAAGAATCCCCAGCCAAACAGCGATCGCGCCGTCAGATTAAACAACTCACCGGCTCTACCCGCTTTCCCGATAAAGCTAAGCGTAACAATAATCGCTAAGATAAAACTAAGTACGCCCCAGATACTATTTCTGGTCTCAAGACCGATATCAAAGCGTGGCTGTGTTTCCGATCGGATTTTAGTGGACTCTCTGTTTTTTTTAATTTTTCCCATGAGGTAGTTTCTACCCTATAATTATAGATTCTCGCGGGTTATTAATCAAATCCGCGATTTACTTATTATATCATTATTTTTATTAAAATGTCCTTAAAATAACATGTAAAGAAAGAGACACACCAAATCGGTGTGTCTCTTTCTTTACAACCCAACACAAAATCTAGAAATGCTCTTCTTGAGATTCTTGATCAACTACACTATTCAGACCGGTACCGGCCGGTATTAACCTGCCGATAATAACATTTTCTTTTAATCCTTTGAGGATGTCTTCTTTACCAACGGTCGCCGCCTCAATCAAAACCTTAGCCGTCTCCTGGAACGATGCCGCAGACAAGAAGCTGTCGGTCGTCAACGAAACTCTAGTTATACCGGCTAATAATTGTTCATAGGTAGCCACACGCTTATCCGTATTCGTGGCATCGAAGTTGGCCTGCCAAGCAGTCCTTTTTTCTACTATATCACCACCCAACAAATCGGTTTCGCCTGGATCGATAATTTTGACTCTTGAGAATAACTGCCTTGTGACCAGCTCGACGTGCTTATCGTTAATACTGTCGCCTGTTGGAGAATAAATGGCCTGAACCTCTCTGATAATATTTCTAGCAACCATATCAATATCTTTGGTTGTGTTAAACAACTCTTTAATATCAATGTTGCCTTCACTTAATTGCTGACCGACAGTTATGAAGTCACCGACTCCGACGGCTAGTGCAATATTCGGTGAGACAGAATATTCCTTTTTCTCACCAGAACCTGCAACCTGAACTTCGAGAATTTTCTGCTTGCCCTTGTCTTCAATTGATAAGACCTTACCATCAACATCGGCTACTAATGCCTTGAATTGTGGCGGACGAGCTTCGAATATTTCCTCAACACGAGGTAATCCCATCGTGATATCAGCACCACCACCAGCGACACCTCCCGTATGGAATGTTCTCATGGTCAGCTGTGTACCCGGTTCTCCGATAGCCTGTGCTGTGACGATACCTACGGCTTGGCCAATCTCGACTAACTTATTCTTTGATAAATCATAACCATAACACATTCTGCAAACACCGGTCATTGATTTACATTTAATCAGCGAGCGAATCTTAATTTTCTCTAATTTCAAACCCTCCATCTTCTTGGCGGTCTCCTTGTCAACAATTTTTCCTTTCTTAACCATGACCTCGCCATCGTTACCGACGATATCTTCCATGACAACTCGGCCCTTTAAGCGCGAGCCAAGCGTTGCACCACTGAATTTCTTATCTTCGGCGTAAAGCGTAAATCCTTCCTTATCTTTACAATCTTCTTCGGTAATAACAATGTCCTGAGCGACATCAACCAGTCTTCTGGTCAAATAACCAGCCGTGGCAGTTCTCAAAGCGGTATCCACCAAACCTTTTCTGGCACCGTGGGTCGAAATGAAATATTCCAACGGAGCAAGTCCTTCCTTAAACGAACTACGTACCGGCAATTCAATCAACTCTCCCGATGGATTGGCGAAAATACCGCGCATACCCATCATCTGTCCCAAGTCTCCACGCCTTGCACCTGACTGCACCATCATAGCGGCAGGATTGTTTGGATCAAGTTGCTTCTTCACCAAATCCGCCAATTTATCTTTTGTCGAATTCCAAATTTCGATAGCCTTAGATTTTCTTTCATGTGCGGTTAACAACCCTTCCTCGTAAAGCTTCTGATTTTCTTCGACAAATCGGTCGGCTTCGGCGATAATCTGTGGCTTCTCCTTCGGAATCTTGAGATCATCCATACCCCATGAAAGTCCCGAAATAGTAGCATAATAGAATCCTAGACTAGAAATCGTATTAAGGAATTTTACGACAACCTCGTGAGGATATTCGTCCCAAACATCAGATTCAATAGCTTTAATATCCGACTTAATCAAAGTCTTATTTATATATTTATGGTCAGCCGGAAGAGCTTGATTAAATATCATTCTGCCAACGCTAGTCTCCATAATACGATCATCTGCACCAGTAGGCTTGGGATTGACGAATTTAATCTTCGCTCTTAGATCGACAAAATTATTAGCATGCGCCAATAGAGCCTCATCGATACCGCTGAATATTTTACCCTCACCCTTGGCACCGTTCAGAACACTCGTAAGATAATAGACTCCGAGCACGACATCGTTCTTAGGAACAGCTACCGGCTCTCCCGTCGCCGGTTTCAAAATACCTTGAGATGCCAACATTAATTCTCTGGCTTCCGTTTGAGCCTCATTAGTCAACGGTAAATGAACGGCCATCTGGTCGCCATCAAAGTCGGCGTTGAATGCTGTCGTCGGTAATGCCGGAACCTTAATGGCCTTACCCTCAATCAGTATTGGCTTGAATGCTTGCACACCCAATCTGTGAAGCGTCGGGGCTCTGTTAAGCAACACCAACTTCTCGCCCATTGCCTCCTCGAGAGCAGACCAAACATCTGGTGTCTCTTGCTCAATCAATCTACCAGCAGATTTAATGTTATGTGCTAATTCTTTTCTAATTAAAATTCCAATCACGAATGGTTTGAATAATTCTAAAGCCATGTGTTTCGGCAGACCGCACTGGTCAATTCCTAGTTCTGGACCGACCACGATGACACTTCGGCCTGAATAATCTACTCTCTTACCGAGCAAGTTCTGTCTAAATCTACCTTGTTTTCCCTTAAGCATGTCGGCTAACGATTTCAAAGCTCTCTTCTGACCAGTAGAAGCAGCAGTTGTAGCCTGACCCTTCCTCATGGAATTATCAATCAAGGCATCAACGGCTTCCTGCAACATTCTCTTCTCGTTCTTGGTAATAACTTCCGGGGCCTTCAACTCGATTAAATGCTTTAATCGATTATTTCGGTTTATAACACGACGGTATAAATCGTTTAAATCTGACGTAGCAAAGCGTCCTCCATCTAAAGGAACCATCGGCCTCAATGAAGGCGGGATAACGGGCAACATGGTCAAGACCATCCATTCCGGTCTGATGCCGGCTCTCTGCATACCTCGCAAGAATTTCATCCTTCTTGAACTCTTCTTTATCTCTAAGGGATTTGTCTCGTTCTTTGATTCATTCTCCAAAGTTGCAATCGAATCATCTAAATTAATTTCCTCGAGCAATTTGCGCACGGCCTCCGCACCGATGCCAGCCTCAAAAACTTCTCCGTATTTAATGGATAAGTCGCGGAAATCTAATTCGGAAATAATCTGATACTTCTTGAGATTTTTGAGATTCACTCTTTCACGATCTTTTAAGTCCTTAAGGGCTTTTGCTTCCTGTGAATCTTCGGGTAAATTCTTAAATTTAGATTTAAATTCCGATTCAACGCGCTTCATCGCTTCGGCCTTCAAATCGTCATTGACTCTCATAACTACATAGCTGGCAAAATAAACAACCTTTTCTAATTCTGGTAAAGATACGCCGAGAATAGCGGCTATTTTGGATGGCACGCCCCGCAGAAACCAGATATGCGCAACCGGAGCGGCTAATTTGATATGGCCCATTCTTTCTCTTCGGACAATTGATCGAGTTACTTCAACACCGCAACGATCACAAATAATTCCCTTGTATCTAATCCTCTTATATTTACCACAATAACATTCCCAATCTTTAGTTGGACCAAAAATCGATTCCGAGAAAAGCCCTTCTCTTTCCGGTTTTTGAGTACGATAATTGATGGTCTCAGGTTTTGTAACCTCACCAAATGACCACGACAAAATGTCTTCTGGAGATGCGACCTTTAATCTTATTGATGCTAGGTTCATTATATTGGTATGTGGTAATTATTTCTCTATTAGCTCGACGTTCAAGCCAAGCCCCTTAATTTCAGATACAAGAACTTTGAATGATTCCGGCAAATGCGGAGCTCGAATCTCTTCACCGTTCACAATCGATTCGTAAGTCTTGGCTCGACCCAAAACATCGTCAGACTTGATGGTCAACATCTCCTGCAAAGTATGAGCAGCACCATAACCTTCCAGAGCCCAAACTTCCATTTCTCCGAATCTCTGTCCGCCAAACTGCGCTTTTCCGCCTAATGGCTGTTGGGTGATTAGTGAATATGGACCGATTGATCTCATGTGCATCTTATCTTCAACCATATGAATCAACTTCAGGAAATATGTAACACCGACAAAAGATTTCTGATCAAAAGGTAAGCCGGTACGGCCGTCGTATAGCTGAATCTTACCGTCAACAGGATAACCAGCTCTTTCCAACTCTTCCTTAATCTTATCTTCGCTCGGACCGGCCATAGCTGGCGTTGCGACATAGTAATTTAATTTCTTAGCTGCTAAACCCAAGTGGGCCTCCAAGACTTGTCCGATATTCATACGAGAAATAATACCGAGTGGCGACAGAACAATATCAACTGGCGTACCATCTGGTAAAAATGGCATATCTTCCTCTGGCAAAATTATTGAAACAACGCCTTTGTTGCCATGTCTTCCGGCCATCTTGTCTCCAACCTGAATCTTTCTTAATTCGGCGACGGAAACTTGAATCCTCTTAATCACGCCGACATCAAGCTTATCACCTTCATCGCGCGAAAATGTTTTAACATCTACGACCCTTCCCTGTCGGCCATAGCTCAATCGTAATGAAGAATCTTTAACATCTCTAGATTTATCTCCAAAGATTGCCCTCAATAGTCTCTCCTCAGCAGTCAGGTCGCTTTCACCTTTCGGAGAGATTTTACCTACTAATAAATCCTGAGATCTGACTTCGGCACCAACTCTAACGACACCATCGGGATCAAGGTCATTTAATCTTTCCATGGCGACATTCGGGATGTCATAGGTAGTTAACTCTGGCCCTAATTTTGTATCGCGTACATCTGTCGAGTAATCCTCTATATGAATAGATGAGAGGATACCTTCTTTAACTAATCTTTCAGAAAGAACGATGGCATCTTCAAAGTTATAGCCATCAAATGACATGAAAGCCATGGTTAAATTTTTGCCCAATGCCAATTCACCCTGCGCCGTTGAAGGACCATCGGCTATCGGTTGACCCTTTTTGACTTTCTGTCCCTTGGTAACAATTGGCCTTTGATTAACACAAGTGAAGGCATTAGATTTTCCGAATTTAATTAAATCGTATTTAATAATGTCTCCCTTGTCAGTTTCAATAGTTATCTTTGATGCATCGACATCCTTGATTGTGCCATTCTCACCGGCAAGCGTTACCAAACCTGAGTCTCTGGCCACTTTGCCTTCTAACCCAGTACCAACATAGGGCGCTTCGGTCATAATCAACGGCACTGCTTGTCGTTGCATATTCGATCCCATCAATGCACGGTTAGCATCGTCGTGTTCTAAGAACGGGATTAGCGATGCCTGCACAGAAAACTGCTGTCTCGAAGATACGTCCATGAAGTTAACTTCCTTTGGTTCAGCTGTACCTGGCTCTCCTTTTATTCTGGCAACAATTTTGTCGCCAATCAATTTGTTATGTTTATCTACTTCGGCTCCGGCTTGTCCGATAATATATCTTTCCTCTTCTGTCGCATCCATATAGATAACTTCGTCAGTAATCTTGCCGTCAGTAACTTTTATATATGGCGTTAAGATAAAACCCAGATCAGAAATCTTGGAGTATAAAGCTAAGTGACCGACTAAACCAATGTTTGGACCTTCCGGAGTTGCAATCGGACAAATTCTGCCATAGTGGGAAGGATGGACATCACGTACTTCAAAGCTGGCTCTTTCACGAGTTAGGCCTCCCGGACCAAGAGCTGATAATCTGCGCTTATGCTCCAGCTCGGCCAAAGGATTGTGCTGATCCATGAATTGCGAGAGTTGACCGGATGAGAAAAATTCTTTAAGAGCCGCTACGAATGGCCTGGAATTAATCAACTGCGCGGGCATGACCGTTTCAACATCCATCGTACTCATTCTATCCTTGATAATCCTTTCCATTCTGGCGAATGAAACTCTCAATCTGTCCTGCAACAATTCTCCGAGAGTCTTAACGCGTCTATTGCCAAGGTGATCAATGTTATCTGGATGCGATAATGGATCGTTATTAAGCCTGATAATCTCGCGAAGGATATTGATGATATCTTGCGCTCTTAAAACTCTCAAAGCTGGATCTTCTATGCTTATATCTTCATTAAACCTCTTGTTCATTCGGAAACGTCCAACCTTTGAAAGATCATAGCGAGCTGCATTGAAAAACATATTGTGAATCATGGCCTTAGCGTTGTCTGGGGTCGCCGGATCACCTGGCCTGATTCTCTTATAAACCTCAATCAAACCTTCGCTCTCATTTGACGAAGGGTCGGATAAAATAGTCGCTAAAATAAATTTCGTGTTCTCGTCGGTATCGACATCGACAAAATGTTTTTTAATTTCGTCGTCAGTAGTTACACCAAAGGCCCTCAATATAGCCGTGGCCGGAACTTTCCTCTTTCTGTCGATTCTAACCGAAATTACACCATTATATTCGGTTTCAAATTCTAGCCATGCACCACGCGATGGAATAAGCTTAGCTCCAAAGTATCTTTTAAAGCGACTCGATTTTGAAAGAGAGAACAACGCTCCGGGACTTCGTATAAGTTGAGCAATAACAACGCGCTCTACACCATTGATAATAAAAGTTCCCCTCGGCGTCATGATGGGAAAATCTGCTAAGAATAATTCCTGCTCGCGATAATGACCGCTTTTCTTATTTTTGAGACCGACCTTGACCTTCATCGGCGCCTCATAGGAAATATTTTTCTCAAGAGCTACTCTCTCTTTGTATTTTGGCTCTTCGAGTTTGTAATCTAAAAATCTGAGTTCGAGTTCCTTATTTGTCCAGTCCTCAATCGGGGAAACATCCTTGAGCAACTCCTTCAATCCGTAATCCATAAACCATTTGTAGGAGTCCAGTTGTACCTGAACTAAATTAGGAGCTTCAAAATTTTCTACTGGATATTTTGAAAATATTTTTCGCATTAATTTTTTATTATGCATTACCGAGCCATCGATTTGACGTCGGTATGGATTTATTTAATGGTTTTTTTAAAACAGACGCGAAAAATGAACACGATACATCAAGTCGTGCCTCACAACTTTGAAATTTTATCTATTCTGTTTTTTCGACAAGGGGCCTTTTTAATACTTAGGTTTTAGTTGTCCACAACCCTCGTAGAAGCACGGAAGATTATCTGCAACTAAAGCCCTAGTATCCACTCATTTACCCGCCAATATTCTACTGTTTGCGGCCTTCAAAAAAGCAGCAATTATCTTATGTGATGAGCTATTCTTGTCAATACTCCCGACTGCCCTCACCGCACTTAGCGATATTGGGTCAATTCTATTCCTTTTTAAAAGTTTGTCAACACCCTCAATCAAGGTATTGTCGAGATGCCCAACGGGCTTAATTTCGGCCACATCCAATAGCTTGCCGTCAGCATCTATGCGTAGGTCTATTTTATTCGAATCCCTGTAAGCTTTTATAATTAAGACGATTTTATCCATATCTTTTCACACTCTGAATTATGCCAATACCGATTAAAATTGAAATGAAATTACTACCGCCATAGCTCAAAAACGGAAATGGAATTCCGGTTACTGGCATTAGCCCCATATTAACTGCAGCTCCGACAAAGGCATGCGCAAATATAAATATTGATAACCCTATAGCAAATAATCTGCCAAAATTATTTGTAGCCCGCCGACCGATATAAAATATCCGATTTATAATGATCGAAATCAATGTAATTATTATCACGATACCCAGCAAGCCAAACTGTTCAGCCGTAGCTGCAAAGACAAAATCGTTTTTTGGCTCCGGTAGAAATCCTAATTTAGTCTGCTGGCCGTTACCAAATCCGGTACCCAACCAGTGCCCAGATCCAATAGCTATCTTCGATTGAATTAAATTATATCCGCTCCCCCTCGGGTCTTTATATGGATTAACAAATGATATTATTCTTGTCTTCTGATAATCTTTTAAAACAAACAACCAGCTAATACCCGACAAACAGACTCCCAATATCGCCAATGATGCGAGATGTTTTTTATTAATACCTGAGGCCAATAGGATGCTCAACCATATCAACGTGAAAATAATCGCAGATCCCATGTCGGGTTGAAGAATAATAATCGCCGCTGGAATCGCGTAGTAGATTCCTGAAACAATAATATGTCTGACATTATTTATAAGTATATGCCTTTGAGAGAAATATTTAGCCATCAATATAATGAGTACCAACTTAGCTAGCTCAGATGGCTCAAAAGTAAGATTGCCCAGAATAATCCATGAATTAACTCCTCTAATCGATCTGGAATACAACGTCAATGTCAGCAAGGCGACAGAAACAAGATAAAAAAGGACGACCGGCAATGAATAATTTTTTAACAAGCGGTAGTCGATCAAAGAGAACAAAATCATCAATACAATTCCGATAAAGACGATGATAACTTGTTTTTGCGTTATTCCAACATCGCCTGATATGCCATACATGTTAATCACTCCAAACAAAGAAATAGCCACGGTTGTGGCCAACAAGGTGATATCAATCGAAGCCAGATACTGACCGATTTTTCTAGTAAAATTTTTGAAACTGTTCATCAGTGCCGTGAGTCCTTAAGAAATTTGCATTATCGAAAATATTCGTCATCGCTTCTACGTCTACTCGCGCAACATCTCCGCTTAATAAGGCCGGCCAAAACACTTTGTAATATCTCTCGTTCCTAGCTTGCAGTGTCAAAATGTTTGTTTTACCAACGCCCATCACGCTATTATTGACATCAAATAGGACAACGCTGATTTCAACCTTGTCAAAATCAAAATTTGAATCATTAAAGATGGCTCCCTCAACTTGACTATATATACCGGCCGAATTAACAATAGAATAATCTTTCCTCCTGATTGCCAAATTGATACTCTCCGATAAAAGATTTTGCAAACCTTTCCACTCGGCCTGAGTAATTTCGAAATCAACATCGACAATACTATCGGATTTTATTGCAGGATAAATTACATATTTTGTTTGTCCTGGTGCGATATAGAAAAAACTTTTGATTGGTTGGGCAATGCCTGTCGCTGAAATCTCATAATCGATTCTGGAAGCACCATACGTCGTGTTAGGATTGTTCACCAGGGCAATAAAATCATAACTACCGACACCCGACGGAATGACTTTCTGCCATTGAATATTGATCGGAAAAATCTCTGGGGCACAGACATCGCATCCGGCAATCGTACCACAATCCACGCCCTCCTCCTTGCCATTCATGATGCCATCAAAACATGTCGGATTCGGCGTAACAAAAGAATATATGCCGTAGCCAATGGCAACGAAAATTAAAAGAAAAATAACACTGATTACTAACTGTTTTGTTCTTCGACTATCCATTTACTTCATATTATCAAACCTAAATAAAAAAAGAAGGGCTATCTAGCCCTTGAAACAGGAATCATTATTCACGTAATGTACAGCATATAATGCGCAGTCGATGACAAGGAAAGCCACGCCGGCTGCGTAAACAAACCCGTTATTGCAAAACACCCCTATCCAAATTCCGATCACACCCATGAGCATGAATATAAAGCGCCGAGATAATATTAGCAAGAGATATTCAACCCACCGTCTATTCGTCAGCGACCATGTCACAGGACTACCTCCCTCAATGACCTGTTCATATGATATAGCGAATATAGGCATCTGTCAAGATAACCAAAAAATCGCGGACAGTGTGAGGCAGCTACCTACTTTCCCCAGCCCCCTTCTCGCAATTTCACAATTGTGAAAATGGGGCTGGGTATCATGGGCCATGAGAGATTTCACTACTGAGTTCGGAATGGGATCAGGTGGAGCACTCTCGGTATAGCTACCTTACACTAACCACGATTAGTTAGTT
>Ga0172379_10000773_pt1 | contig 74955 bp, 68 predicted proteins | sample GrowelOW334metaG_FD_119756 | JGI IMG/M metagenome (GOLD analysis project Ga0172379, IMG submission 119756) | Groundwater microbial communities from an aquifer near a municipal landfill in Southern Ontario, Canada - Groundwater well OW334 metaG | ecosystem: Environmental > Aquatic > Deep...
AGCGAAAATGAGCGGGATGTATGAATTACGCGCCGCAACCGGGGGTGGGGAGTTTTACGCCGCCGCTGATGTGGGGATTCTTTAACCGCAGAGATCTGGGGAACTTACCGGCGCTCCCCTCAAACAATATACTTGCCGTCTCCCATTCGCTCAGGCTTTAACTTACGCATCCCAAGCAGTATTTTAAGACCTGCGAACTTGCTCCCTTCCCTAACCGCCAGGCCCACATACTTATCGCCGTGACAGTAGGTTGTGAATTAATGTCCTAACACCCGGTGATGCCAGGGATGGGACCTTGGCTGCATACGGCAGATCCTTCAGATTTTCAAGTACACAGGCCACATAGGGGTCTATTACAAACTCATAGCCGGCTCGCTGCGCTTCGGCGTACATAGAACAGATTCTGTCTATATTCTGTCCGGAGCAGGCGACCAGCACTAGGTGGTGCCCATGTTCAAGCACTTCCCGGATGCCGCGCTGGGCGTCTTTTTCTGTTTTATACTCGGCCCCACCTCTGTTGATTGAAGTCCCTTCCAGAACAAGATAGTCCGGTTTCATTGGTGGGCGGTTAACAAGCATCTCAAAAGCGTTTTTCTTATGTCCGCTTGCCCTGAAATCGCCGGAATAAAATAGTTTCTGTCCCGTGCTCATTTCCGTAATAAAAAATCCGCGGGCGTCAAAAGCTGAGTGGTCCATCAGATACGGCTTCACAATAAACCCGCCTACCGGAATATCCTCATTATGCTTTGCCGGGATGATGTTAGAAAGGGGCACCTTCCTTGGGACGAATGCGTTAAGCGTTTCTATCATCTTCATGGCCCCGGGGCTCATAACCACAGGGATTTCCGGGTTGGCAAAATGCAGCAGTCCGTAATGATCGCCATGGGAATGACTGACCAGGATGGTGTCAAAATTTTTTTTATCGTCCTGATAAAGACCTTTAATGTCCGGTAAAATGCCGCTTTGCTTAAGGTCTGAAATATCTTTATTATCCCACACGCTCTTGCCTTTCAGCGGATCAATAAGAAAATCCTTGCCGTCTTTGTCGTTAAGCGGCATCCCGAGGTCTAAAAGTATCCTTGAGTTGCCTGATTTGATTTCTATGCAAGTGCCGCCCACCTGCTTGCTGCCTCTGTACATTGTGAATTCCATATCAGTTTAATCCTTAGCGTGTCGTTTCCCGGCATTTTTCTCGGCTTCAGCAATAACTTTCTTCATTGCAAGATATTCCGGCAAAACCGCCAGCGTAGCAGGTTTTTCATGGCTTTCAAGATACTCGATAACCTTTAAAATAGTGGCAATGCGGTCTTCGGTCACAATTCGTACTACATCAGCCCTGGTGCGCTCGGCAAAAGAATCGTAGGCCAGCCCAATTAAAATGAATATCGCTATAATCGCCATATATCCTCCAGAATATTTTCCCGGTGATATATTGTACAGGGCCGCAGCGACAGCGTGGTGTCGTTAAGAGGCTTTCACTTCCGGCGTAATTGTGAAACAGCTTGTTCCACAATTGCCATGGGGCCACATTATCCGCATACTTCAAAAAGTAAAATCCCCGTCAGAGCGGGACTGGTACATAAAACATTTATAATTTCCTTGCAACGGATTCTAAAATGCACGAGCGTGAAATGGAAAGGGCCTGGTTGTTTCTTCGGGGTGTTGCGGGAAGAAGTTTGGAACTTTTGCTCCGGGATTCCGGACTCTTTTGCTTTTTTAAAAAGCAAAAGAGTCCGGAGAGGAAGGGATTCGAACCCTTGATACAGGTTTACCCTGTATGCCGGTTTAGCAAACCGGTGCCTTCAACCGCTCGGCCACCTCTCCATGGTACATCAAATCCGTTTACGATAGTATATAAAAATTCAACTGATTATTAAACCTAAAGAAAAGATCAGGAGAAGGTTTTTTTTATGCCTTCTTCAAGGCTTGTCCAGCGTTTCCAGCCGGTGTCGCGCTCCCATTTGGCGGAGGAGGCTGTCCAGTTTGCCGCCGCCCCTTCAAGCGCTTTATCGCGGTTAAAGACCGGCTGGGCGCCGCCCAGCCATGAAACCGCCTCATAGGCGAAGCCGAGAAGGTACAGCAGTCCTTTCGGCAGGTCCAGCATGTGCGGCATTTTTACCTTCATGGCTCCCGCAAGCAGGCCGATAAAATCCCGCCAGGCATAGATCCTGTTCTCGCAGACATAATAGGTTTGCCCGTCCGTGGCGGGCTCCTCCATGGCGGTGATGACGGCGGCCGTAAGGTCGTCGATATGGATAAAACTGAAGGCTCCATTGCTTGCGCCGGCGTTCACCATGAAACCTTTTCTTACCCAGTCGGCGATCGTCGAGACGCCCGAGTCGTTCTTGCCGTAAACTATCGGCGGGCGCAGCACGGTGTAGCGGATCGTGGCCGGCAGTTCCCTGATCTTTTTTTCCCCGCCCAGTTTGGTGGCCCCGTAGCCGGAGACCGGGGCGTCCGCCAAGGCCTCGTTCCTCGGCGTTGAGGCCGACGGCGAGGGGCCGCCGGCGGCCAGACTGGAAAGATAAATGAATTTTACCGGATGCTTGGACAGGCTGCCGGCCGCTTTGACCAGGTTGGCGGTGCCCGTAATATTTACTTTTTCAAAATCTTTGCGCGTTCTTGAGAACAGGAGGGCGGCCAGGTGGACGATGAAGTCCGCGCCTTCGGCGGCGCTTCTCAGCGATTCTTTATCGTCGAAAGAAACGACCGAGTATTGCGCGTTCTCTATCGGCTTTCGGGGCGGCTTGCGCGTAAAGATGCGTATGTTATAGCTTTTGGCGAGCAGCGCCCGGGCCAGAGAGCCGCCGATAAACCCCGTGCCGCCCGTTATTACCACCGTTTTTTTGCGATCGTTCATTTGAAATTTTCAGGTCAATCCTGCTGAGTTTTAAATTCCACATGGACCGTCAGCGTGTCTTCGTAAAAATCGTCGGGCAGGGGCGGGAGGGGACCCGCATTCTCGACCGAAGTCTCCGCGGCATAGTCGAACAGGCGGTTGCCGGAGGACCGCTCTATGTTGATGTCCTTCACGGCGCCGCCGCGCCGTATGTCGAACTTTACCGTGCATTTGAGCCGTCCGCCGGAGGGCATCTTTTCAGTCCAGGAGTTCCAGAGCGCTTCTCGCACCTGTGTGATATACCAGGGATACGGGAAATTGGAAAGGTCGGCCAGCACCGGCGAGCCGTTCTCCCCCGCGTCCTTGTCGGCGGGCTGGGGCTCGAAAAGTTTCGCCGTTCCTCCCAGCACGCTTGGTTTCGGCAGGGACTCGCCTTTGCCTTTTGAAAAAAGGGCCTCGTCGCTTTCGGATTCCTCGGCCCGGGCCTTCGCCGCTTTCCGGGGCTCCGCCGCGGGCGTCTCAGGCCCCGGCGAGGCGCCGGCTTTCTCCATCGTCACGACGCGGCCCGGCCCTATGAAGTCTATGGTATAGGAACTTTGCTTTTTCACCGTGAAGGAGTTGCGCGCGAAAATAAAAAAAACGGCCAGAAGGAGAATATGCGCGGAAGATGAATAAATGAGGTAATGCCGCATATGAGTATTCATTAAAAATTTTTGCCCCGCCTATTTTAGGGCGGGGGCGCCTTGCGGTACGATGAAATGTCGTTTTACGACATTTCATTTGTCCAGGGGAGAAACGCCGATGCCCACCTTGGAGGCCCCCAGCTTCTTCGCCGCGTCCAGAGCCGTCACCACCCGGTCTATGCTGACGGTCTTGTCGGCCTGGACTAGGACGGTTTTTTTGTAGGATCTGGAAAGCCTTAAAGCCAGTTCCCGCTCAAGCCGGTCGGTTCTTACGGGTTTGCCTTCCACGGTCACGGTCCCGTCCGCGGCGAGTTGTATCGTGATGACGTTTTCATTCCCCCCTTTGGCGGCTTCGGCGGCCTTGGGAAGATTGACCTGGATCTGGGATTGGACCAGGAACGGCGTTATCACCATGAAAATTATCAGCAGGATCAGGGACACATCTATGAGCGGGATCATGTTGATGTCCGCTATGATGCCTCTTTTTAAATTATGTATCCTCATAATGGTTCGCCTTAAATGACGCCGGTAAAGTCCCTGGCGGAAGTCTTGTCGATAAGCTGTTCGGTGATCCAGTTCATCTCGCTGGAGAAGTCGTTGGCTTTATGGACGAAATAATTATAGGCGACGATGGCGGGGATGGCCACGAAAAGCCCGGCGGCGGTGTTGACCAGGGCTTCCGCTATCCCCATGGCCACCACGGACGGTCCGGCTCCGGCATACATGGAAAGGTCCCTGAACGCTCTTATGACGCCCACCACCGTGCCGAACAGCCCGATGAAGGGGCTGATGCTGCCTATGGTGGCGATAGCGGTCAGGCTTTTATTGAGATGGGAACCGTGCCATTCTATGGCTTTTTCCGCCAGTTCCCGTTTTTCAAGCTGGCTGCCGTAATGGGAGAGCACCTTCTGGAGAATATCCGAAGAGGGGCTTTTGATCTTGGCGCAAAGTTCCGCTATCTGGCGGTTTTCGCCGTTCTTTATGAGAAGGCGCACCTTGTACAGGAGTTCGTCCATTCCCCTGAAGGTCTTTTTGTAGGTTGACCAGCGCTCCCAGATAAGGGCGATAGAATAGATAGACAGGGCGGCGAGTACGAAAAGAATGGGGCCGCCGGCGGCGATGAGCTGCTTGAAAGTGATGTTCATGGTCTTTCTCCGTAAGACTGTCCAGGTCGTTTAGGCTGTAGGCCGATATCACTATTATAGCAATTTACAAAAACCCGGGAATTGCGGACGCAATTTCCGGGTGCCGGGGCGTGCTGTCACAGGCCGCTATCAGCTTTTTCTGAATGCGTATTTGAGGCGCGATTCCAGGTTCTCGAAATAGCCGTAGAGGAGGCCGATCTTGGCCTGGATGACGCCGTAGACTTCTTCCTGCTCGCGGTTTTTAATTTCCGACACGGATTCAAATTCCTTTATTTTGTTTTGGGCCTCGAAAAGTTCGGAGTTAAGCCGGTCGATCTCCTGCTGCTTCCATTTGGATTCGCCTTTCAGCTTGCCTATCTCTTCGCAGAAGCGGGTGTTCTGGGCCTCGTAGTCGCGCCTTTCATCCAGCATTATACGCTGGAATTCCTCGTTCTTGCCGAGCACCGACCGCATGCTGTCCGTCAGGGTCCTGACGGCCATTTCTTTTTCCTCAAGTTCGGACGTCAGGGTTTTCAGTTCCTCCCGGCTTTTGTCGCGCTCTCCGGAGGTTTTCTCCAGCAGGCCGCGTTTCGAGTCTTCGTAGGCGTCCGCCATATTCCGGATCTGGGCGCGCAGCCGCAGGACCTCCTCGCTTTTTTCGGAGATGGTCTGGGAGGCTTCGATGAATTTTTCGTCCGCGCGTTTTTTCAGCACCTTGTAGAGGGTTTCCCAGGAAGGGTGTTCCTTCTGCGCCGTCCGGGCCGCGGAAGCCCGTTTCATGCCTTCCGTCAGGGTTTTTATTTCCGTATCCTTTTTTTTAAGCGTTTCTTCGAATTGTTTTTTTTCGCGCGCGTATTCCCGTTTCATCTCTTTGACGGCAGCTTCAAGCTGGGAGTTTTTTAGGATGGCTTTTTCAAGCAGGTCCCGGACGGCCCTGTCATCGGCCGCCATGGGCGTCAACGCGGGGCCGGGCCTGGCCGGGGGCGCGGCCGCGTATTCCAGCAGGGGCCGGAAGGCGCTCTCCAGATAGGCTTCCCGCCACTGGCCGAGCGCCGCTTCCGGGCAGACGAGCGTGTTCCGTCCGAAGTCCGGCAGTTGGGCGAGGTCTTTGGGATAAAAAGGGCCTTTGATGCTCCTCTTGGTAAAAGCGAAATATCGGAAAATCGGTTCGGTCATATAATGATGATAGCAGGATGGTGTTACAAAGAGATTGCAGGGTAAAATTTCGCCGCGAAATTTTACCTGGTCCCAAAAAATCAGTTTTACCTGATTTTTTGGGAGGGTCTAAGATTTTTTAAGACGGCCGCGGCGTTGACCGGGGAGATCACGCCCCTTTCGGTCACCAGCGCCGTTATCAGGCCGGCGGGCGTGACATCAAAACCGGGATGCCGGGCCCTGACCCCTTTCGGAGCCACGAGGCGGCCGTTGATAAAGGTGACTTCTTCGGAGGACCGTTCCTCTATCCGGATCTCCCCCCCTGTTCTGAGCCCGGTGTCGATGGTGGGAGAGGGGGCTATGACATAAAAAGGTATCTTGTGATATTTCGCCAGCACGGCAAGGGCGTAAGTGCCGATCTTGTTGGCGGTGTCTCCGTTGGCCGCTATCCTGTCCGCGCCGACGATCACGGCGTTGATCCCGGCCGTTTTCATAAGATGGGCCGCCATGCTGTCGGTAAGAAGTTCCGACGGTACGCGGCTTTGCTGGAGTTCCCAGATCGTGAGCCTGGCGCCCTGCAGATAAGGCCGGGTCTCGCAGGCGTAGGCGTGCTTTATTTTGCCGCGGGCGTGGGCTTGAGTTATTACTCCCACCGCCGTGCCTATGCCCATGGTGGCCAAGGCCCCCGCGTTGCAGTGCGTAAGCACTATTGAGTTCTTCTTCAGCAGGCCGGCGCCCAGCGCGCCCATGCGGGCGCAGGCTGCCCTGTCTTCCCGCGTTATCTCCGAGGCCTCCCGTTCCAGCGCTCGGATCAGCGCGGCGTATTTTACGGATGAAAAATCCTTTTGCGCCGCGATAAAACCGGCGGCTTTCCCGGTCATCCGGTCCGCCGCGTAGAACAGCGCCAGCGCGGTGGGCCTGGCGGCTTTTATTACGCGCGCGGCTTTCGCCAGCAGGGGTCCGGTCTCTTTCCAGGAGCAGGGGCGGCGGGCCCTAAGTTCCAGCGGGAAACCCCAGGCCGCGGCGCAGCCGATCAGCGGAGCGCCGCGCAAAACCATGTCTTTTATGGCTTTAGCCGTTCCGGAGGCGTCGCGTACGGTCAAATAGGAGGTCTTGTGCGGCAGGAGCCGCTGGTCAAGGACTTTCAAACAGCCTTTCTTATAAATGAGGCGGGAGGGGATCATGAATAGTGTGGAAACCGCCGGGATCAGGGTTTTAGCGCAAGGAGTTCCCCGACTCGGAACCCTCGCCCATACCCTGATCCCCGTACGCCGCGGTTACGGAATGGAATCAAGGAGGTTTTTGAGCTCCTCTTCGGTCTTGCCGGTTATCTCAACTGTCTTTTCCCTGCCTTTGGCGCCTCTTATTATGTTGACCATTTTTATCGGCACTTCAAAGAATTCCGACAGGTAATCACGGAGCATGTTGTTTATCTGGAGGTCGGCCGAAGCGGCGCAGATCCTGACGCGCAGAACGCTGCCGATCCTGGAGACCACTTCGTTGTCTTCGCAGTTAGGTATCACTCTGACTTTAACGATCATTGATCCTCCCGTGCTGGTTAGCCTGAAAACTGAAGAACGATCTTCATCCGAAAAATGTTATTCTCGGATCAACTGAACAGCAGTCCTCCTATTCTCGGCAGATTGGCTCCTTCCTGAACCGCCGTTTCAAAATCCCCGCTCATGCCGAGCGAAAGATAGTTTTTAAAACCGTAAGCGTTCACCGCTCCCGGAAAATCCCTGTCAAAAAGCCTCTTCGCCTCCCTGAAGACCGGCCTTAAGGTTTCCGGGTCGGGGACATCGGGCGCGATAGCCATGTAGCCCGAGGGGCAGATATAGGGCAGTTCCCTCATTTTATCCAGTAGCCCGCGGGCCGCGTCCGGAGTTATGCCGCCCTGTGTTTCCGAGGCAGCGAGCTTTAACTGGATAAGGATGGGCATTTTTTTGCCCTTCAAAGCCGCGTGCTTCTCGATCTGGGCGGCAAGTTTAAAACTATCCACCGAATCTATCCAGTCGAACAGGGCTACGGCGCCGCCTGCTTTGTTGGTCTGGAGATGCCCTATAAAGTGTAATTTGACCCGCTGCCTGGCGCCAGAGAGTTCTCCTTGCCCCCATTTTTTTACGGCGTCCTGCAGCTTGTTCTCGCCGGCGTCCCGGATCCTGCCGTCTTCCGCCAGATATTCGACTTCGCCGGGGTCCGCGTATTTCGTGACTGCCAGCAGGTCGACTTCCGCAGGGTTCCTGCCGCTCTTAAGGCAGGCGGCCGCGATCTTTTCAGTTATTAATTGAAAATTTCCCAGAAGTTTTTCTTTTCTCGCGGATCCCGGTGCCAGCATTCGATGATTATATTTTAGCAAAAAAAAGCTTGTTTACCTAGCGGTAAAATTAGTATTGCGGCGTTTTACTGAAAATTTTTGCGGCAAAAATTTTTACCATACCATGGATTTGCGGGACAGCCGTGGATAAAATGTCGTTTTACGACATTTTATTTGTATCATTTTCTATTATGAAATATCCGCCTGGTTTTTGGCTGCTGGCCGTTTCGGAAGGTTTTATGACCGCCGGCTACGCGATGTCCTTCCCTTTTTTGGCCGTCTACCTGAGCGCCAGGCGCGGAGTTCCCATGGCCTGGGTCGGCGTCTTCCTTTCGTGTTCTATCTTGGTAACTTCCTTCGCGCAGTTCATCGGCGGCGAGATCTCCGACGCCGTAGGCCGGCGCAAGGTCATGGCGGCGTCCCTGGCGCTGCGGGCGGTCCTTATAGCGGTGATAGCGTGGATAGTTTACGCCGGAGCAGGCCTGTGGGCCATTTTCGTGTTCCACCCGCTGGGAATGTTCATCGGCTCCTTTTACCATCCCGCCGCCAGGTCCTGGGTGGCGGATTTTGTCGGCCCGTCCCGCAGGATGAAAGCCTACGGGTTCCTGCGCATGGGGTCGAACACCGGCTGGGCTTTGGGTCCCGCGCTGGGAGGGCTTCTGGCTGAAGGTTCATACGCCGCGCTCTTCTTTGTGTCGGCCGCCGTCTACGCCGTCTTTGCGATAGTGGTCTCCGTTTTCATCAAGGATGTTCCCGGCGCGGCCGCCGGAAAATTCGCCGCGCCCGATCTCGGTTCCGGGCTGGCTACTTTAAAAAACCGCGATTTTCTGCGCTTTTGTTTTTTTTCGCTTCTAATCTCTGCCGTAATGAGCCAGCTCGTGGTTTCCAGCTCCCTTTACTCGAAGACCTATCTGGGCTTTTCCGAAGCGCAGATAGGCCTGCTCTTTTCCGTTAACGGGATCATGGTGGTGCTTGTCCAATATTTCGTTACGCGGACGCTTGAGCGCCGCCGCATATCGGCCGGGCTGGCCGTCGGAGCCCTATTCTACGGCGCGGGCTACCTGGCCTTCGGTTACGCGACTGTTTTTTACGCCGCCGCGGCGGCCATAGCGGTGGTGACCCTGGGAGAACTGGCCGTTTCGCCGGGTCTTCAGGCGCTGGGGGCCAATATGGCCCCCCGGGGCGAGAAGGGGCGGTATCTGGGCGTCCAGGGTTTGTTCCAGCAGGCGGGCAGTTCGCTGGGTATTCTGGTCGGGTCGAACGCGATAGGCGCGATAAGCCCGTTTTTTCAACAGGGGCCTTGGTTTATTGTGGCCGCGGCGGCGGCAGCGGCGTCGCTGGGGTTTTCGAGTCTGGGCAGGCGGCTGACGCCGGAGCAGGACGGATTGCGCGACCCGGAAGCCGCCCCGTCCCCATTGGAATCCCCGGAAGCAATTTGATTGAAAATTTTTATTTCGGGGTTACATCCTTAAAATAGTAACCATAAGTTTCCCATGTTATTTTGCCTTCATTATTGTAGTCGGTGTAGTGTTCTACGATATACCCTCTTGCGATTCGTTCTTCCAGAATTATTTTTTTGGAAGTCCTATTCTGTGTGGTGGTGGCTTCGGGGAATTCCAGGGTAAATCTGCCGCCTGAATAGGCTCCGTTCATCAGGTTGTTCTTGATCTCTGATATCAGTTTGGCGGTCATGTTATCAAAGAAGTTGGGTTGTGCGGACCGTGTCAGATAGGTCCATAGTACGGGATCGAACAAGGGCCCTCCGTTGAGGGTGACTTTCCGACCCATCATAAGCGCCCCCCTGAAGGTATTCTTGGCGGTACTCGCCACACAGCGCCCGACGAACCAGCCTGTTAACGCGGTGTCAGTGGCCGGATGGCCGCTTGCGAACAAGTTCGCAAGTTTGTCGTACGCGGTGGCGCCCTGGAGTGATTTCATAAGTTCCGCGGCCACGGCTTCTTGCTGTATCGGTATGCTGAGAGTTTCCACAGGAGTGGTTTCCAGCTTGAGTGTGTCCAGCGCTTTTTCCGCGGCGTGGACGGATCCCATGCTCTGCGCGACAAGAATTAATATCGCTATTGCTCTTTTCATTTTCTAAGTCTCCTTCGATTTGGTTTGTGAATCATGCGGATATAGTTTAGTCTGCAATTAGTCGCACAGTAAGGGCCAAAGGACCCACCTATTATCTTTTTTTTGGCCCGCGCCAAATAAAAACCCCCGGCCTTTGGGGCCGGGGGTTTTTATTGGCGATCAGCTTGCCGTTATTGTCGTGCTGTCGCGCTGTTGCGCTGACTTAATACATGTCTCCGCCGCCGCCCATTCCGCCCATGCCGCCGGGCATCGCGGGCATCTTTTCCTTCCTCTCGGGCAGGTCCGCGACCAGCGCTTCCGTGGTCAGCAGCGTGCTGGCTATGGAGGCCGCGTTCTCAAGAGCGGTGCGGGTCACTTTGCAGGGATCCACGATACCGGCCTTGATCATGTCCACATATTCCAGCTTGTCTGCGTCGAAGCCGATCTCGACGGGAGAGTTCTTGATCCTTTCGATCACGATGGAGCCGTCCATTCCGGCGTTCTCAGCTATGATGCGGAGCGGGGAATAGATGGCTTTGCGCACGATGTTGATGCCGGTCGCTTCGTCTTCGTTCTCCGGTTTGAGCTTGTCCAGGGCCTTGGAGGCGCGGATGATGGCGGTGCCGCCGCCGGGGAGCAGGCCTTCCTGCACGCCCGCTTTGGTCGCGTTCCTGGCGTCTTCAACCTTGGATTTTTTGGCTTTCATCTCGGTTTCGGTGGCCGCGCCGACCCTGATGACCGCCACGCCGCCGGAGAGCTTCGCGAGCCTTTCCTCAAGTTTTTCCTTGTCGTAGTCGGAGGTCGAGTCGTCCATCTGTTTGCGGATCTGGGCGGTGCGTTTTTTGATCTCGTTCTTGTCGCCAGCGCCGTCGACGATGGTGGTGTTCTCCTTGTCGATGACGATGCGTTTGGCCCTGCCCAGCTGTTCCAGCGTGGATTTGTCGAGCTTCATGCCGCGTTCTTCGCTGATGACTTCGCCGCCGGTGAGGATGGCGAGGTCTTCCAGCATCTCTTTGCGCCTGTCGCCGAAGCCGGGGGCTTTTACGGCGCAGCCTTTAAGGGTGCCGCGCAGTTTGTTGACCACCAGGGTCGCCATCGCTTCGCCTTCGAGGTCTTCCGCGACGATGAGGAACTGTTTGCCGGTCTGCACGATCTTTTCAAGGACCGGCAGGAGTTCGGTCATGGCCGAGATCTTCTTGTCGGTGATGACGATGTAGGCGTCTTCCAGCACGCACTCCATCCTCTCGGGGTCGGTTACGAAGTAAGGGGAGACATAACCTCGGTCGAACTGCATTCCTTCGACGACATCGAGTTCGGTCTCGGAGGATTTCCCCTCCTCCACGGTGATCACGCCTTCATGCCCGACTTTTTCCATCGCCTGGGCGATGAGGTCGCCTATGACGCGGTCATTGGCGGAGATGGTCGCTATCTGGGCTTTCTCTTCCTTGGTCTTGACGGGTTTGGCCATCTTTTTAAGCTCTTCGACCATGGCCTGCACGGCCTTGTCGATGCCTTTCTTAAGATAGGTGGAGTTGGCTCCGGCCGTGACGTTCTTCAGGCCCTCGGTGAAGATGGCCTGGGTCAGCACGGTGGCGGTGGTGGTCCCGTCGCCGGCCACATCGTTGGTCTTGGACGCGGCTTCGCGCACCAGCTGGGCGCCCATATCCTCGAAATGGTCTTCCAGCTCTATTTCCTTGGCGATGGTCACGCCGTCGTCTATGATGGTCGGGGAGCCGAATTTCTTAGAGAGTATGACCGTCTTGCCTTTGGGGCCGAGGGTCACTTTTACGGCGTTCGCCAGCTTGTCCACGCCGGCTTTGAGCCGCATTCTGCCTTCTTCCGAATAAATTACCTGTTTAGCCATTATTATTTTCCTCCTGTTGGGTTATCTGACTATGCCGAGGACGTCTTCTTCCCTCATGATGAGGTAATCCTCGTCGTTGATCTTGATCTCGGTGCCGGAATACTTGCCGTAGAGCACCTTGTCGCCTGTTTTAAGTTCCATCGCGATGAGCTTCCCGTCTTCCGTGGTCTTGCCTTTTCCCGCAGCCACGATCTCCTTCCTGCGGCTTCTCCTTGACGGTGTCGGGGATGATGATCCCCCCTTTCCTGACCTCTTTGGCTTCCAGGGGCTTTACTATGACCCGGTCCCCAAGAGGCTGGATCTTTATTTTAGTCGCTGTTTCTGCCATATTGATGTGTCCTCCTTCTCGAATTTCCAAAATGATTTTTAGCACTTCAACCTTCTAATTGCTAATTTTAGCAAATAGGGTTTTAAAGTGTCAATAGCACTCTTTACTGTCGATTGCTAATTTAGCTTTGCGGCTTCCCGCCGCGGCGGAAAGAACGCGGAGAATGACGGGCGCGGGACCGGACTATTTTTTTATGAAGAACCGGAACCTGGTCGTGCCTGCCTCTATCGTGTCGTCGTCTTTAAGGAGGACCTTTTCGTTCAGGGGGTTGCCGTTGTGTTTGGCAAAGCCTTCTTTTATCGGCACCAGGTAGTAGCCTTCCGGACGCATGGTTATGACGGCCGCGATGTCCGGGCCGGTATTGAAGATCCCGGCTCCTTTGTAGGGGATATTGGCCTGGGCTGTCTTGCCTATATAAGCGGAGAGGCTGGTCAGTTCGTATTCCGTTTTGCCTTCGCCGCCTCCCTCAAGAACTTCAAGCCCTCCCTGGACCCGGCCCCGTTGAGGCGGGAGTTCGGGTTCGGCTTTGCTCTCCGGGACGGGCCGTCCGGAACTTGGGGCGGCGTCCTGTGCCGGGGCGTCTTCCACGAATATAAGGAAATATTTTACTATGCCGACGCTGTCGTTGTTGCGGAGCCCGGCTTTCAGGACTTTTTTGCCGTTGACGAAAGTGCCGTTGGTGGAATTAAGGTCCTCCACGAACCAGGAGCCTCCGGCCCCGTAGAGCTTGCAGTGATGTCCGGAGACCGTGGCGTTCTCAAGTACGATATCGTTGTCGGGTTTTCGTCCTACGGTGTAGACGGGTTTATCCAGCCTGATCTCTTTCATTACCGCAGTTTCAAATTTAAGAAGAAGTTTAGGCATATGATTTTTTCAGTATGTCTCCCAAGGTTTCTTTCAGCGTCTTTTTTTTAAGCAGGCCGATTATGACGGTGACGTTGTCCGGCCCCCCGTTCTCGTTGGCGGTCTTGACCATAAGCTCGCAGGCCTTTTGGGCCTCCGGCGTGCTCTTCAGGATCCCTGCGATCTTTTCCGCCGTAACGGCTTTGAACAGTCCGTCGGTGCAGAGCAGGAAACGGTCGTTCTGCATGGCCGGGACTTCCTTCAGGTCTATCTGCGGCAGTTTTTGGGCGCCGAGGGCGCGGGTGAGAATATTCTGGAGCGGAGATTTTTCCGCCTGTTCCTGGGTAAGCAGGCCTTTGCGCACATGTTCCATCACAAGGGAGTGGTCTTCCGTGACCTGCTGCAACACGCCGTCACGGAAAAGGTAAACGCGGGAATCCCCTATGTGGGAGATGACGATCTTATCTCCGGCCAGCAGGATGGCGCTCAGCGTGGTCCCCATGCCCTTGTTTTCCGGGATTGAGTTTCCGGCCTCGTAGATCACGCTGTTGGCCAGTTGGACCGCGAAGCCCAGCTGGTTCGTTTCAAGGGAGTATTTAGGGTCGTAATCTCCGGGTTTGAGGCCGGTCCGCCGCATGGACTCGAATTTGTCTCGTGTGACTTTTACCGCCATGGACGAGGCGACTTCCCCAGAGCTGTGCCCCCCCATGCCGTCGGCCACTATGGCCAGGCCCAGGGCCGGGTCGGTTAAGGCGCTGTCCTCGTTCTTGTCGCGCATTTTTCCGGTATCCGACAGGAATGCCAGTTCCATCTTAAATCTCATTTCTTTTCCTCCCCCGGATAGATCAGCGGCAGCGTTTTTTCGAAATCGGGGCCGTTCATGGTCATCGGAGCCGGTTTCAGGTCCGGCTGCGGCGCGGCCGGCGGCTCCGCCGGCGTTTCTTTTTTCTCCGCCGGCGCGGCGGTTTTCAGCTCTTCCGCTTTTTTAGGCGTGAGGGAAAGCGTGGCGGAGGGCGGCTCCAGTTCCAGTTTGTTGGCGCCCTGGCTCAAGGGCGCGGGGGCGGGCGCCGGGGACGGCGGTTGCGGCGGCGTTTTAAGGACCTGGGGTTCCAGTTTTAAAGTCTGGGCGGGTTGCGGCTTTTCCCTTCCCGCGTCCGCGGGCGGAGGAGCGTTTTTCACCGCCGCGGGCGCGGGGACCGCCTGTTTAAGCGGGCTGAGCGGCGCGGGCTGGGCCGGGGCCGCGGGCCTGCCGGGGGCCGGGGCCGGAACGGGCTTTATCGGTGGCGCCGCCGGGGGCTGCTGCGCCGGCTGCGCGGGTTTCGGCGCCGCGGCCGGTCGTTCAGCCGGTCCGGCGGATGCGGACGGCGCCGCCGGGTTTTTATGGAGGAGCAGTCTTATCTCTGCGGCCATCTCGGCGCCGGTCCGGTACCTTTCATCGGGATTTTTCTTAAGCGCTTTGTCCAGGATCGGCGCGATCTCTTTGGGCAGGTCCGGCCTGATCAGAAAGGGGTCCGGGTAGGGGTCCGAACTTATCTGGAAGAAAAGGGTCCCCACGGCCTCTCCGCCTTTCCACGGGCGTTCTCCCGTAAGAAGTTCGTAAAGCGTGACGCCCAGCGAAAAAAGATCCGCGCGCCCGTCGACTTTTTTGCCGGAGATCTGCTCAGGGCTCATATAGTACGGCGTGCCGAGCACGGTCCCGGTGGCGGTTTTGGAGGAGGCCTGGATGCGGGCTATGCCGAAGTCCGCCACGCGCAGGGTGCCGTCTTCGAGCAGCATGATGTTGGCCGGTTTTATATCGCGGTGAATGACGCCGTTCTTGTGCGCGTAATCAAGGGCTTCCGCCGAGACGGCCATATACTCAAGCGCTTTTTCCACAGGCAGGAGATCGGTCTTGGCCGTCCACTTTTTAAGGTCCGTGCCTTTCAAAAGTTCCATGGCCATGTAGGCGATATCCTGCTCTTCTCCCGCGTCGTAGATCTTTACGATATTGGGATGGGAGAGGTTCCCGGCCGCCTGGGCTTCGCGGAAAAACCGTTCCTTCATTTCTTTCAGCGCCCCGGCTTCCGTTCCCTCTTCAAAACGCAGGGTTTTGATGGCCACGGTCCGGTTGATCTTGGGGTCGCGGCCCAGATAAACTATTCCCATGGCCCCTTTTCCCAGTTCCTTGGTGATCTCATAACGGCCCAGCGTCGGGATGGTGGAGGACCCCGCGACCAGCATCGTGGCTTCTCCGGTCTTGCCGACAGGCCCGCCGAAGACCGCTCCGTCCGAGGCTTTGGTGAGCATTTCGATCTTCGCCTGGATATCCTTGTAGCCGGGGTCTTTGGCGGCTATATGCCCGTAGACGGCCGCCGCTTTGTTGAACTGGCGTTTCCTTTCAAAATCGAGGGCCAGATTGTAAAGAAGTTCCTTCATGGTGTCGTCCACGGGGCAGTTCCTGAATTTTTCAAAAGACAGGTCCAGCATGCCCTGGCCCTGGAAGGAGAGTCCGAGCATTTTGTTGGTCTCTATGGCGGAAACCTCTATCAGCTCTTTTTTCTTTTCCGTGGAGAAAAAGCGTTTGGTGACGATAAAGATATAGCCGGCGACCAGCAGGAACGACGGATAGGCCGTTTTGACCCAGAGTCCCTTGTCCGTGAACAGGTAGATCCCGGCGCCGCTTAAGCCGGCGAGCATGAGCGCCGCCAGTATCGCGCCGAGGCCGGCTTTCAGCCGCGGCAGCAGGAAAGTGATAAAAAGGCCTATGAAGACGATGAGCCCCAGCTCGGCCTGCGCGGCCCAGTCGGGCTTGACTATAAAATGGCCGTGCAGGATGTTCTCGGCGACATTGGCCGAGAACTCGACGGCCGGCAGGTTCTTTTCCACCGGCGTGACATAAAGGCTTCCCACGCCCTGGGCCGTCAGGCCGATAAGCACGATCTTGTCCTTGAAGGCTTCGGGCACGATCTTGTTGTTCAGCACATCGTAAAAGGAATAGTACTTGAAAGACACTTTGCTTTTGTTGAACGCTATCAGCATGGACGAGGAATAGTCCAGCGGGATCCGCCTGCTGCCCAGCGTCAGCAGGCGGCCGGGGTTAATCACGGCGTCGGAGGGATTGAGTTTGAGATAGGTCCTGGCCAGTTCTTCGGCGAACGACGGGTAGAAATTCTGATTATAGGGGATCAGAGGGTATTCCTTTCTGACGGTCCCGTCGCTGTCGTTGAAGATGTTCACATGGCCTATACCCGCGGCCGAGGACGCCAGGATCTCCACCGGCGCTATGAAGTCCGAGCCCTCTATCTGGATGTCGGAGGCCCCGGCCGTCTGGGCCGCCGTGGCGGAGTATTTCTTAAGCCAGTCGGGCGCCGTTCTGGGTTTCGAGACCTGCTCGTCCGTCTTGAAATACATGGGCAGCACGACATTGCCCGCCCCGGAGATGGCGGCCGCGAGCTTGGCGTCGTTGTCCATGTCTTTGCGGGTTTCGGTCAGGATCTTGTCGAATTCCGATTCACGGGTGGTCTCTTTGATCTTTTTGGCGGCCACGAGTTCCTGGTATTTACGGCGCAGCCGGTCCGTGATCTCCAGGTCGCTGTTCTTCTCCGGTTCCGAAAAAAGGATGTTCAGCCCTATCACGGCCGGCCTTGCGGTATCCGTGGAAAGCCAGGTGAGGATCTCGGCCACGCGGGAGCGGGGCCAGGGCCAGCGCCCTATTTTTGAAATACTGTCGTCGTTTATTTCTATGATGGCTATTTCGTTCTTGGAGGAGGTCTGGGCGTTGAGCTGGGACCTGAAATCGTAGAACTTCAGTTCCAGAGGCTCTATCCCGGTCCCGGAAAAATAAAAGAACAGCGCGGCCAGCGTCATGGCCACGCCCCACAGTATATTTGAGAAAATAAATTTTTTCACTCTTTGCCTCCGTTGATGATCACCGCGCCGTCGTGAATGGCGGTGTGTCCGCCGTAACAGGCCAGGACCTCCAGCACGAAGTAAATATTGGCCATAAGCAGCATGAAAAACGAGAGGACGAGCAGTCCGCCGCTGTCGAGGATGTCGTTCCTGAACCTGGTTGTGAGCGTTTTATAATAGTCGAGCCTGGCCCGGCCGCTGAGCTGCTCGCGCGGAGTCGGAAGTATTTCGGCGGGCTTGGGGACCGGCTCTTTTTCTATAGGCCGGCCGTCGGTGTCGAACTCCGGCATGGCCGCTTCCCGCTCCTGCAGGGCCTGTCGGTATTTCCGGTCGGCCTCGAGCCTGAGTTTCTGTACGTTCAGATTGTCGCTGTTGACCAGGTTTCCCGTTATAAAGTCGATCTGCGGCTGGGTGAACATTACGAAGATCAGCGCGTTGCTCGCCAGAAAGAACAGCGCGGGACTGGAAACGACCGTGAATTGTTCCTGGGTAAGCGCGGCCGCCAGGCCCGCAAGCCCGGCGGTTCCGGCCAGCGTCAGGTAGAACCGTTCGGGGGAAACGGGGTTGCCTCCTTTGAAGTAAAAATATGTCAGCAGAAGAGACAATCCGTAAACGGCGAGCGCTCCAAGCCTGGTCCCCAGCTTCGGCCTGACGACGAACGCCGAAGCCGCGAAAAACAGGAACAGGGAATAGCAGGGCAGGCCGGCGGGTTCGGCCAGGTTTCCGGCCGCCAGCTTCAGGGAGAAGAAAGCTTTCGCGGCCATATCCGCGGCTTCGCGTGAAGGGATATATATGCCTCCGGCATAGGCGGCAAGGGCCGCGGCGGCCAGAAAAAAAGCGTGCATCCGCGTAAGTTTGAGCGGCTTTATCATTACCGCCCAGATCATCAGGGCCAGGCCGGCCGCGATAAAAAATCCGGCGCCGTACGGGGCCGCCGTGAACGGCGAAAACAGCGATTCCGCCGGCCCGCGTCCCGGAGCGCCTGCGGAACCGGCGAACAGGAAACAGGCGGCGGCCGAAGCCGAGAGCGATGCATGGGCGGCGGAGTTGATCGCGCCGCGCACCGCCGGAAGCCGGATCTTGTCTTTGAAAGCTTTTGCGCGCGCGGCGTCTGTCCGAGCCGTCCGCAGGGGTTGCGCGGGCATCAGGCGGTTGGAGACCAGCGGGGCTTCCGGGGGGGCGGGCTGCTTGGGCGCCGGCGGCGCCGCGGGCCGGCTCGCCTCTTCGGCTGCGAAGCGCGCCGAGAGTTCCGGCAGCTCGATGGAGCGTTCGTTCGAAACCGCCGTCCCGTCCTTCTCGGCGGTTTTAAGGCGCACGATCTCGTCGATGACCTGGGCCGCGCTCTGGTAGCGGTCATCCGGTTTCTTGCGCATGAGGTGCTCCAGGATGCGGGAGATCCAGAGCGGAAGATCGGGCTTCAGAAGTATGATATTCGGAAAGGGCGCGCCGATGTGCTTATGGATGACTTCTATGGAGCTTTTGCCTTCGAAAGGGAATTTGCCGGTCAGCAGGTAGAAATAAGTGGCGCCGACGGAATACAGGTCGGCCCTGTGGTCGACCTTGCCGGCCAATCCCTGTTCCGGAGACATGAAATATGCGGTTCCCACCATTTCCCCGGCCATGGTAAGCTGTTTCTCCTCGCTTATACTGCGGGCCAGGCCGAAATCCACGATCTTGGGGTGTCCGTCCGGACCCGATAGAATGTTGGCCGGCTTGATATCGCGGTGGATTATGGACTTGGCATGCGCGTGCTTCAAGCCGTCAAGCACTTCCAATATGATGGCGGTCGCCGCCTCCGGGTCCATGGGGCCCTTTTCCGCGATAGTATCGGCGAGACTTTTGCCTTCGATGTAGGACATTACGATGAAATATGAGCCGTTCTCGTGGCCGAAGTCGTAGATATGGACGATGTTGGGGTGTTCCAGTTTCGCGGCCGAGCGGGCTTCCCGCAGGAAAAATTCTATGTTGCGCCGTTCCCTGGCGAGTTCCGGGGAAAGAAGCTTGACGGCGACGGTGATATCCAGGGCCGCATGGTGCGCCGTGTAGACCGCGCCCATGCCGCCTTGTCCTATCTTCGCGGTTATCCGGCAGCCCGCGAATGTGGTGCCGATGAAATTATCGGTTTCAGCCATTAGAGCCTTCTGTCCTTTACGCAGATGCTTCCATGCCGGTCCGGCAGTTCTTTTGCGTAGCGCTTCAATTCGGCCGCGATTTCAACAAGCTTTCCGTAATGCCTGAGCGCCTTGGGGATTATGACCGCGATGGTCAGGGAGATGATCGGAAAATTTCGGGTCTTGTTCTTCCTGTCCATGGTGACGATATAGCCCCGCTGCCTGTCCTCGTGGGTATAAAAGGACGGGATCGTCCTGTCGAATTCCTTCACTATCTCCGCTCCGGCCGTTTCCATCTTCTCCGGTTTTGTGACCAGCACGAAATCGTCCCCGCCGACATGGCCCAGAAAATAATCCTGGTCGGCGTGAGTTTTTGCCGCGTCGCTGAGCACCGCTGCGATATGCTTTATGACCATATCGCCTTTGGCGTAACCGTACACATCGTTATATGCCTTGAAATTGTCGGCGTCTATGTAGGCGAATGCGAAGGGAGCGTCCGCCGCCATGCGCTTGAGCACCTCTTCTTCTATGGCCGGGCTGCCGGGCAGATGGGTGAGCGGATTCAGCGAAACATCCATGCTTTTGCGTTTTAGGATGCGGTTGATGCGCGCGCGCAGCTCCCGCACATCAAAAGGTTTGGTTATAAAGTCGTCAGCGCCGAGTTCGATGGTGGTTATTTTGGCGTCGACTTCGGAAACGCCGCTAAGGATCACGATCGGCAGATCGTGCGTGTCGGGGTTGTCGCGGATGCGTTTGCAAAGGGCGTAGCCGTCAAGTCCCGGCATACGGAGGTCCATGAGTATGAGGTCCGGCTTGTCGTTGTCCAGGAACCGCAGGACTTCCTCTCCGCTGTACATGGTGACCACGCTGTAGTTGAATTTCTTCAGCACCGCCGAGATCAGCAGTCCCACATTCGGGTCGTCGTCGACTACCAGTACGGTTTTGTTGATCAAACAGCCCCCATTACTTTCAATGAAAATCGTGTGCGGACCGGCCGGCGCGGTCCTGCCGCCCGCATAAGTGAAAATCACGCCGGTTTTATTATAAGATATATGTAATTCTGAAAGCAATCACGGTCCGGATCCGGCCGCGATGCGTAAAACGGCGGGCGGGAAAAGGCGCCAAAAAACGATTATGCGGGCAATAAATATGCTACACTATTTTAAAAGGGTAAAAATCATAAAAATATAAACGGGGGGAAGACATATGCGCACAAAAACATATTCCACATTCGATATCGCCAGGATGCTGGAGGTGGTCCCGGGGACGGTCGCGAACTGGATAGACGCCGGTAAACTGAAAGCGTTCAACACGCTGGGCGGGCACAGACGGGTCTCCCAGGACGATCTGCGCGCCTTCTTGAAGAAGAACGGAATGCCGGTCCCGGAGGTCCTGGAGAATATTTCCGGCAAGAAAAAGGTGCTTATAGTGGAAGACGATGAGAAATTCCTGAACCTGATAATCAAAGCTTTTAAAACCTTTAAAGATTTTGAGCTTCTCACTGCCACCGACGGCTTTCAGGCCGGGCAGTTGGTAGAGGGGCGCAGGCCGGATCTTGTGGTGCTGGATATAATGTTGCCGGACATCAACGGGTTCAAAGTCTGCGAACTGATAAAAGCCAAGAATAAGAATACCAAGGTCATCGCCATGACCGGTTACGATTCCGTCGATATCAAGAAAAAAATATTAGCCGCCGGGGCGGACGCTTATCTGATCAAACCGTTCCAGTTTAAAACGCTTTTCGGGCATATCGACGAGTTCCTCGGTTTAAAAGCCGACCGTTAAAAATTTTTGCGGCAAAAATTTTTACCATACCCCGTCCATAGGGGCCTGTCCGGATGTCGGACAGGCTTCCTAAAGGGCGGGGTTTTTGTTATGAGACTGCAGAAACCATAACAAGGGCGGTCGTGTTCGGGGCCATTTGCCGAAGTTAACATTCTCTTAGACCTTGACAAATGTCAAAAATAGGGCTATCATAGTCTTAACAGGGCTGCCTCCCTCACCCTACCCCCCAAAAAGGCAGCCCTGCCTTTTTTTTTATGCGCGCGCCGCGCGCATCTTCCGATCGCCGCAATTCCTCTCCGCGCCGGGCAGCCCGAACCGGGTCTGTCTTGGGGAAAATCAGGGCGCGGGATAAAACGCCGTTTTACGGCGTTTTATAAAAAATATAGAATTGTTTTATGGATCCAGGCGGCGCGGGCGAAAATAAAAGTTTTTTTGATTCCCCCTTTCCGGCGGCGGCCCTGCTTTTTGTTACGGTATGCCTGGTCTGGCTCTACTGCCTGCCGCCCGGCCTGGCCCCCTACCGCGATGCCGGCGAGATAGCCTGCGATGTCGCCACCCTGGGGATCGCCCATCAGCCTGGCTATCCGCTTTATATCCTCTCCGCCAAGCTGGCTTCCCTTATCCTGCCCGGGAATTTCGCTTACAAATTGAACCTGTTTTCCGCCCTTGCCGGGCTCGCCGCCATGTCCGTTCTTTATTTTGCCCTGGCCGCCCGCTTCGGCGCGCTCTCCGCCCTGGGCGCGGTCCTGTTATTCTCGCTTAATTTTACCGTACAGACGGTCTCAAGCGTTTCCGAGATGTACGCGCTCAATTTGTTCCTCGCGGCGGCGCTGATCCTTCTGGCTTTTTCCTTGGAGGAAGACTGGAGCCGGCGCCGGCTTTGGCTGGGCGCTTGCCTGCTCGGCCTCGCCATGACCAACCGCATGGATATAGTGTTGATAGCGCCCGCCCTTGCGGTCGCCGCATGGCCCGGGCTCAGGCGGGAAACCTTCCACGCTGCGGCCAAAACCGTCTTCGGCGGGGTTATTTTCTGGTCCGCCGGTTTTTCCCTTTATCTCTATCTCCTGATCCGTTCCGGTTCCGATCCGCTTTTCGACTGGAGCCATCCCGCCGATCTGGGAACATTTCTCGCGGTCATAACCCGGAAAAGCTACGGTTCCACGCTGGACCTTATTTCCAGGAATTACTCCACCGGGGAGCTGTTCTGGCCTAATATCAAATATTACGCCCTGCACCTGGCGGAAAATTTCAATTTAGCTCTTGTTTTCGCCGCAGCCGGGCTATACTCCGAGTTCGGCCGGAACCGACGTCGCTTTTTTGTGACGCTGGTACTGTTCGTAATTACGGGCCCGGTCTTTCTTTTTATGGCCAACATGCCGCCGAATCCGCATTCGCTCGCCGTAGTGGAGCCTTATTATCTCCTGCCCGACATCGCGCTTGTGATCTGGATCGCGGCGGGAATGCGTTTAATTATGAAGGCTGAAGGCTTCGGGCTGAAGGCTGAAGAACGGAGAAAAACTTCAGCTTTACGGCTTTGCGCGGCGGCCGCCGCCGCGCTGGCCGTCGTCCTGGCCGCCCGGCATAACCTGCCGCGCGCCGACCGCCGTACCCTTTTCGCGGCCGAGGACTGGGGCGCGGATGTCATGAAGAGCTCCCCCCTCTCCGTAACGCTGGTCGCGAAGAAAGACGTCCAGATCTTTTCGTTGTGGTACCTTCAGGCCGTGCGCGGCGCCCGCCGGGACCTGAAGCTGGTCGCCCAGGGTCTCAGCGGCGCCGGCTGGTACCGCAATTCAAAAGGATTGTGGCAGCCGGAGCTGAAGCTTTTTAATCTTAACGGCGCGGCGGCTTCGGAATGGGAAAATTTCAGTAAGGCCAATCCCGGCGGCGTTTACGCGACGCCGGACGCGGAGCTTCCCCCTTCGGCGCAGGCTGTCCCCCGCGGGCTGGCGAGCGCGCTTTATAGCCGGGACGGAGCGTACGATCCGTGGCGTTTTTATAATTTCAGATGGCTGGACGGGAAGTACAATGATTTCTTCGCGCTTGACCTCGGCGCGTCCTACGCCCAGAGCATTGTCGCGCGCGCGGCCTGGCTTAATAATCACGGCGGGTTGAACGGCAAAGAGGCGCGGCGCCTGGAGCTGGCCCGCGTAATGGATCCGGACCTGCCGGACGCGCCGCTTTATCTGGGTTTTTACCACTCCTCGCTCGGGAACTGGGGCGCCGCGGGCGAATATTTCCGGCGGTCCGCCGGCGTCTATGACAGGCTGTCGGTACTGGCCGGCGAGTACCGCGCCCTGCCGGCGCTTAAAGAAAGTCTGCTCAAGGCCGGCGCTTACGCCTGGCTGAATTACGGAGTCGCCCTGGAGAAGACCGGCGATCCGCAGGGGGCCGAGAAGGCTTATGAGCGCACCCTCGCCTCCGATCCGGGAATGGCGGATGCGCATTACAATATGGCCATACTTTATTGGAACAGGGATCCGCGCCGGGTCTACGAAGAACTGCAGGCCGCCCTGCGGTCGAATCCCGGCCATCAGCAGGCGAGATACTATCTGAGCAGGATGCGGCCGCGGTAACGGAACCGCTAAAGGCCGGTTCCCGGCGGCTTTACTTAGGGAAATATCCGTAACGGAACTGGAACATGCCCAGAAGGTCCCAGCCGCCTTTGAACGAGAGATAGGAAATTTCAAAATTCATCTTCAGAAGCGTGCCCAGGTGGAAGTTGAACAGCTTGGGATTTTGGGGCGCGCCCTGCGGCATCAATACTTCCACGCCTATCGGGGAATTGGGTTTCGGCAGCCACATCAGACCGCCGAAAACCATGCCGGAAGGTATCGTCGGGTCGGCTGTGCCGTTGAGGGTGAGCGCCTGCTTCGACAGGAATTCGGAAAGCTGGTATAGGACTTTAGGCATGTCGCCGTCCGAATAGCCGGCGTTTGCGATCAGCTTCCGGTGGAGCCGTTTGGTAAGTACGAGATAGGCGTTCGCGTAGGTGTTGGTCGTCTTGCCGGTCGCTTTGACCGTAAGGTTGAAGGTTCCGTTTATGGGCGGCTGGGGTGCGTCTCGGAAGTTGAAAATGGCCTGCACGCCGGAGGCCACGGCCGGCCGCCAGCGGCCTTCCGTCTGGATAAGCATTTTTGTGTCGGCGCTGAGCAGCCAGAAGCCGACGCGGTCCAGGTAATTTGTCTTCTCGATGGTCCAATCGTACCTGTTCTTGCCGTACAGACGGCCGATGTAATAGGCGGCGTTGAAATCGAGGCCCAGGCCTATGGAATTATTCCCCCGGCCGCGGTAGGCGGTCGGCATCAGCACGATGCCGCTTAAAGGCACTTTGGCATCCTCGTACCGCGCGGGTTTGGACGGCATGTCGGGTTTGACGGCCTGCGGCTGCTGAAAATAAGGGGTCGTGGAAAGCGGCAATCCTTCAGGCGCCGCGGTGCTGGGCGCGGGGATGACCTGCATCATCTGCGCCGCGGCGGGCAGGCTGAAAGCGACGGCCGGAAAAAAAACGGAGAAAAGTATTTTTTTCATAATAAATTTAATCATTTGCCGATCCAGAACGCCAGCGCAAGCCTGGTAAGCAGGTTCGCTTCCAGCCCCGCCAGGGCGTCGTCGAACACTATCCCGAAGCCGCCGGCCAGGTTCGTCTCAAGCTTGTTTATGGGCCAGGGCTTGAGCGTATCCAATATTCTAAAAAAAATGAACGCGGTTGTTAAGGAAAATATCGTGCGCTCCAGGAACGCCGCGGCTATCCAGTACCCTGCGATCTCGTCTATAACTATGCGCGGGTCGTCGTGCGTGCCGTATGCCCGGGCCGCGCGATCCGCCACCATGACCGAGAAAACGACGAATGCCGCCAGGAACACGCCGTAAGGCGCGGCGCCCTCCGGCAGGAGCGGGAACATCAGGAGGGCCAGCGCCGTGCCCATAAACCCGGCGCCGGTAAACTTTTTGAACCCCGTCAGTCTTTCCGGGATAAGACTGATAAAAAATCCGGTGGCGAGAAATTCCGTCAGTTTGTCCGTGAACGCCGGCGCGCCGAGGCGGGGGCGAGGTTGATGATTCACGCTTTTTTCTCGCTCCAGGATTTCCTGATGAGCTCCCGGTGGTTATAAAGGTAGATGAGGCCGCTTATCAGCGTGATCAGGGCCGTGAAGACCGTGAGATCGTGCGCTATCCGGCCGGAATAGGCGTTCAGCCGGACGAGCCAGTCCGGGCCCGGCGGATGTTTGCGAAGCCAGGCTTTAAGCACCAGCAGCGCCATAATAATGAACGAAGAGGTCAGTTGCACGGTCGTCTTTAATTTCCCGGCGGCTTCCGCTTTCATCACTTCCCCGTTCAGGGCCGCCAGCACCCGCAGCGTGGAAATGGTGAACTCTCTGAGCAGGATGATGAAGACGGCCCATAACGGTATCGTCAGATCGTGGATCGAGGCGAAAGCGAGAAAGGTCGCCATGATCAGGATCTTATCGGCCAGCGGGTCGGCTATAGCGCCGAAACGCGTGGTAGTATGCGTGTGCCTGGCGATAACGCCGTCCACATAGTCCGAGATGCTGGCGACCGTGAGGAGTATGAACGCAATGATGACCGACCAGAAGCTGCGGCAGAAGATCAAAACGAATATTACCAGGCTCAGGAACATCCGTACGAGCGTTATGCGGTTTGCCAGCGTCATATGAGTTTCAATTTTCCGGCCGTCAGGCCCGCTAAATCTTCCAATCCTCTAATTTTTGAATTCCAGCACTTCGGTGCCCTTGGGCGGGACGAACCTGAAGAGCGCTTTGTCCAGCGCGGCGTTCTTTTCCGGGTTTTCCAGCCGGGTCCTGATGACGGTCTTGTCCACGGTCAGTGAGGCTTCGGCCGGAAAATAGTCGGTTGAAGACAGGGCCAGTTCAAGGGTGTACAGCCCGGGCTCGTTCTTCGGGGTGAGGGTCATGGTGAGGTAATAGGGGGCCGCGGCGTTCCTTACGACGCTCACATTGTTCTTTTCGGTCAGGGCGGCGTAATTGCCGAAGTCCATGATGCCGGAAAAATTGCCGCTCTGGTTCTTTTTCCACGCGGCCCACGAGGTACGCACGGCCTGCGAATCTTCCGGTTTATAGACCCAGAGCTCTTTCTTGTCCGTGTAGACCAGTTGTCTGGCGGGCTTTATATGCTCTATCTTCAACAGGTCAGGCTTCATATAGCTGAGCACGCCTTCGATATGCTGCTTTAAACCTGCGTCGAAAAAATCAACTTCCTGGCTGAAGCGCGTCCGCAGCGTTTCAAGTTTGGAATCCCATTCTTTCAGGCCGGAGATCGCCGCGTTTTTAAGTCCGGCGCCGCCGCTTTCCTCCGCCGGGTGGAGCTCCTTTCCTCCCGCGGTGCGTGTGGATACGGCTATTTTCGCGGCGGCTTTTCCTGCATGGCCGGCCGAGGGCTTGATCTTTTTTATTTCTCCGGCGCGCGCGGAGACCGTCAGCAGGACGGCCAGCGCCGGCAGGATGATAGATAGTTTCATTGTATCCCCTCCTTTTCTTCTTCCATGGCCCGGAGATCCGGGGCGTCGGACTCCGCGTCCACATGGCTGCCTATCTTGTCGAAGTCTATCTCCCAGCGGTTGGAGCCTTCCGGCTTGCGTATATAACCGCTGGTCTCAAGAATGCTCAAAAGGTTGGTGGCCCTGGCCGAGGAGCCGAAATGGGCTTTCAGGAGGTCCTGCGATACCCGGCGGCGTTCAAGGATGAGCCGCATGGCGTTGATCAGTTCCTCGGAACTCCCGCCGGAGCCGCTCAGGGATTTCTCCTCGTCCTCCACGAGCGGCAGATAATAGGGCTTGGCCTGGGCGCGCAGATAATCGGCCACTTTTCGTATTTCATCCTCGGAAACATACGCGCCCTGGATCCGGACCGGTTTCTGGGCGTCTATGGCGAGATACAGCAGGTCGCCCCGGCCGATGAGCGACTCGGCGCCGGGGGTGTCGAGAATGACGCGGGAATCCGTTTTTGAGGTCACCTGGAGCGCCACCCTGGACGGCAGATTGGCCTTGATGACGCCGGTGATTATATCCACCGAAGGGCGCTGGGTGGCCAGGACCAGGTGGATGCCCACCGCCCGGGCCATCTGCGCCAGGCGCTGGATAGAGTCTTCCACCACATTTTTTACCTGAAGGATCAGGTCCGCCAGCTCGTCTATGACGACGACAATATAGTGTTCCTGCGGCTGGCCGTTGGCGGCGGCCCACTTATTATAGGACGCGATATTCTTAACCCTGGCCTTTTCAAATTTTATATATCTTTTTTCCATGACGCGGGTGAGCGCCAGCAGGGATTTAGCCGCTTCCTTGGGGTCGGTGACGACCGAGACTTTGTCGGGTGTTTCTTTAGGGTCGTAAAGATACGGGATGTCTTCGTAAAAGGTCAGCTCCAGCCTCTTGGGGTCTATGAACAGGAATTTAACTTCGTCCGGGGTTTTGCGGTAGATGATGGAAAGTATCAGCGCCTGCATGAATACGCTCTTTCCGCTGTTGGTCGCTCCGGCGACCAGGAGGTGCGGCATGGTTTCAAGGTTCGCCACGGCGATGGAGCCTTCCGCGTGCCGGCCTATGCCGAACAACAGCGGATCCCTGCGTTCGTTGAAACTGGAGCTTTCCAGCACTTCGCGCAAGGAAACCTTGGCGCGGCTGTTGTTCGGGATCTCAAAGCCGATAGCCGATTTGCCCGGGATCGGGGCTATTACGCGGATGCCTCCCGAGGCTTTCATCGCCAGCGCCACATCGTTGGAAAGCGAGACAATGGAACTTATCTTTACTCCCGGCGCCGGGGTTACTTCGTAGCGGGTGATCACCGGACCGGGGTAAACTCCGGACACATGGGCCGAGATCCCGAAACTTTTAAAGGTGTCTTCCAGAAGGTTCTTGGAAGCGTTTATCTCTTCGTTGGTGGGGCCGACAAAGCCCTGCCTGGACGGTTCTTCCAGGAGGCTGGTGGGCGGCAATTTGAAATCCTTGAAATGGCCCTCCGTTTGCGCGTGGACGGGAGCGGTTCCAGCCGCCTCCGGAGTCTGGACTTTGTGAGGCTGCTGCGCGGCGGGTTTTTGCTCTTTTTCCCTGTATGCCGCGGCTTCGGTCGCCGCCCGTACTATCCGGGGTTCGGCCGGGGGCGCGGTTTCGGGGAGCGGTTCCCTCCTGGGCGCCGGGGGCGGCTCGGAAATGGGGCGCGCTTCGTAGGCGGCGCCTTCGCCGGCTTCCCTGTCGGAGATTATTTTAAGTTTGGCCTTAAGCTCCCTGCGGGCCGCGGCCCAGTGCCGGTAATCGTCCAGCACTGCCGAAGCGACGGCTTTGTAAACCCTGAGCCAGGAGATCTTGAAGAGAAGCTGCAGGCCGGCGAACAGGATGACGCCGGAAAAAAGCGCCGCGCCCGGAGGGCCGAACATTTTGGCCAGCACCCCTTCCAGCGCGTAGCCGAGCCAGCCGCCGTCGAAGACTTCCGCGCCGAAGCGCGCCCCCAGCAGGTCGATAACCGAGGAGACGGCGCCCAGGATCATCAGGATGCCGGCGGTAAGCGTTAGAGCCCCTTTGTGCGGCCGGTTGACCTTAAGCAGGATGGCTATAAGGCCGTAAAGAAAAATAAAAGGGAAAAAATACGCGGTTTTGCCGAGAAAGGCGAAGAGCGCGGTTTTGACCGGGCCGCCTATCAGGGTCGTTTCAGCGGCGGGGCTGAAGACCAGCCAGATAAGCCAGAGGCTGAAGGAAAAAGAGAGCAGCCAGTATATGACATAGGAGAGCCCGCCCGGTTTTTTTTTACCGGAGGCCGCGAGCCTGTTGACGGCAAAGGCGCGCCCTTTTGAACCCGTTCTGTCGATTCCGAACATAAAAGAACCCATAGCTTCGCCGATCAAATGCCGAAAGACCGCGTTAACGCAATACCAGGGAGAGGCCGCAGAGGTCTTATTGCCCCGAAACGAGTTTGATCTTGAAGTTGAGGTCCTGGGGATACATGTTTATCTTGCCCTGAGCGGCAAGCCAGCCCAGCGCCAGGTAAAGCGCGGAGCTGGAAAGATGAAGCTTTAACTTGATATCCCAGGAAGTGGTTTCCACTCCGCCTTTAAGCAGCTCGGCTATCTTATCGGCGGTCTGGGTTATGGTATCCGTGAAGCGGGCCGTTTCGTTCATAATTGGAGCTTACTTCCTCTTTATAAGGAACAGGTTCTGGTTCGGCTCGACGGGTTTGCCGTTCTCCGCGAGCACTTTTTCTATGACGCATTCCTGTTCGGCTTTAAGTTCGTTGAAGACCTTCATGGCTTCCAGAACGCAAAGGACCTGTCCTTCCTTCACGGTGTCGCCTTCCCTGACATAGGGCGGACTGGAAGGGGTGGGCGCCCGGTAGAAAATGCCGGACATAGGGGCTTTTATCGTTTCCCCCTCAGGGGCCGCGGGGGCCGGGGCGGACGAGGGTTTGGCCCCGGCGGGGGCCGCGGCCTGGTGGACCGCATGGGCCGCGAAAACGGGTATGGGCTGCACCGTCTGGTTGTGTTTGCGTACCAGTTTGATGTAGGTCGCGTCCTTTGAGAATTCCACGACCTCCAGTTTGTTCGCGTTCATGAACTGGTAGAACTTCTGCACCTGTTCAAAAGCGTTTTCAAGTTTTTTTGGGCTGGTTCCCGGGGTGGTTTTTTTCATAAGGTCTTCCTCCTCATTTTCAGCCGCGATCAAAAATCCCTGATACTTCACCTCCGGCACGGGGGCCCGTTCATCCCCGTGCCGGGTGAGATAAAACGCCGTTCAGCGGCGTTTTATTTTGCCGGTTGTCCGCCCTGCAGCAGGACTTTTCTGGAGAGCCTGATCTTGCCGTTGTTGTCCATATCGATGACCTTGACCTTCACTTCTTCGCCCATCTTAAGGACATCTTCCACGCGCCGTATGCGCTGGGTGTCTATCTCCGAGATATGCAGGAGGCCTTCCTTGCCGGGCAGGATCTCTACGAACGCGCCGAAGTCGACTATCGAGACCACTTTGCCGGTGTAGATCGTGCCTATCTCCACTTCCATAGTGTAGTAGCCCACCATCTGCTTGGCGGCCTCAAGGCTCGCCCGGTCGGTGCAGGAAATGAAGATCGAACCGTCGTCGTCGACTTCAATGTCGGCGCCGGTCTTCTCGATTATCCCGCGGATGTTCTTTCCGCCCGGCCCTATGAACTGGCCGATCTTTTCCTTGGCGATCTGCATCTTGGCTATGCCGGGGGCGTACCTGGAGATGTCGGTCCTCGGAGCGGGCATATACTTTTCCATGAGGTCGAGGATATGGTTCCTGCCGCGGGTGGCCTGCTCTATGGCTTCGCCGAGTATGTTCAGCGGAATGCCGGTCGCCAGCTTCACATCCATCTGAAAAGCGGTGACGCCTTTCCGGGTGCCGGTCAGCTTGAAGTCCATGTCGCCGAAGTGATCTTCGAATCCGGAGATGTCGGAGATGACGGCGTGATTGGACCCGTCTGTGATGAGGCCCATGGCTATGCCGGAGCACGCCGCTTTCATGGGCACGCCCGCGTCGAACATCGCCAGCGAGCCGCCGCAGACGGAAGCCATCGAGGAGGAGCCGTTCGACTCCAGGATGTCGGAAACTATCCTGATGGTGTAAGGGAAGATGTCGTCGGAGGGCAGGAGCGGAGTGAGCGCGCGCTTGGCGAGCGCGCCGTGGCCTATCTCCCTTCTGCCCGGGCCCCTGTCGGGGCGGACCTCGCCGGTGGAGTAGCCGGGGAAGTTGTAATGCAGCATGAATTTATCCAGGGAGCGGCCTTCCAGGTCGTCCAGGATCTGTTTGTCGGCCGGGGTGCCGAGCGTTACCGTGGCCATGGTCTGGGTCTGGCCCCTGGTGAACACGGCCGAGCCGTGGGTCCTGGGGAGGAAGCCCGCCTGCATGGAGATCTTGCGGATCTCGTCGGTTTTCCTGCCGTCGGCGCGGAGCCTTTTCTCGAGGATCTGCGCCCTTGACAGGCCGTAGATGATCTCTTCCATCAGGGTCTTAACCTGGAAGGAAACCGTTTTTTCTTCCGGGAATGTTTCGGTCATTTCTTTGATGAGGCCGTCTTTGACCTCGGAGATGGTGTTTTCCAGCACTTCCTTGGAAGGGAAGGAGGAGAGGAGTTTTTCGATGGCCGGTTTGGCCTTGGCTTCCACGGCGGACTTGATCTCCGGCTTTATGACGGGGGTCGGGACCAGGGTCTTGGGTTTGCCGCAGGCTTCGCGGAGCTTGATCTGCAGGTTGCAAAGTTTGTCTATTTCCGGTTTGCAGAGCTCCATGGCGGCGATCAGGTCGGAGTTGGCGATCTCTTTTCCCCCGCCCTCGCACATCAGGATGCCTTTGAGCGTGCCGGAGATGACGAGCTCAAGCTCGGCGCCCTGGCGCTGCTCGAAAGTCGGGTTCAGGATGAATTTGCCTTCCACCTTGCCCACCCTGGCGGCGGCCACGGGGCCGTTGAACGGGATGTCCGAGATCATCACGGCGGCGGCCGCCGCGTTTATGGCCAGGACATCGGAGTCGTTCTGGCCGTCGCTGGACATGACCAGGGAGACCACCTGGGTCTCGGTGTTGAAATATTCCGGGAACAAAGGCCTTAAGGTGCGGTCGGAAAGCCTGGAGGCCAGGACTTCCTTCTCGCGGGCTTTTCCTTCCCTTTTAAAGAAGCCGCCGGGGATCTTGCCCGCGGCGTAGGTCCTTTCCTTGTAATCCACCGAGAGGGGTACGAATTCCGGCGGATTATCCTTGGGTTTTTTTGCCTGGACGCAGGAGGCCAGCACCATGGTCTCGCCGCAGCGGGCCATCACGGAGCCGCCGGCCTGTTTGGCCAGAAGCCCGGTTTCGAATGAAATCGTCTTATCTCCGACCTTTTCTTCAAGGCGGACTATTTTGGGTTCTGTCATTGGTTTTATTTCCTTAAGCCTAGTTGTTTGATCACTTTCTTGTACTCTTCGCGGTTGATCTTTTCGAGGTAGGTGAGAAAGTGTTTTCTCTTGTTGACGAGAATGGAAAGGCCCCTCTTGGTGGAGTGGTCTTTGGGGTTGGTGGTGATATGTTTTGCCAGATACTGGATCCTTTCGGTCAGCAGGGCCACCTGAACGGCCGTGGAACCGGTATTGACGGGGTTAGCGGCGAATTTCTCCACTATTTCTTTGGTTTTCTGTTTGGTTGTCGGCATTATTTAGTCTCTCTTGTTAGGATTCTTATCTTGGGACTATTATAGGAATTCCATCCATCCAAGTCAACATTCCCTTGACATGTTTGCGCGGTCTGGTGTATTATGTCGTCGGCTGCGCGGGCTATCTGACGGAAAAGTATGGGAAAAGGAGAAGATAGCCCGGTTGTTACGTTTGGAGTTCGGACCAGGCGGAGATAAGCGCTTCAACTTTGCGCAGGGCCGCGTCCAGTTTTCCGTGCCGTTCGGCCAGCTCCCGGGCGTCGGCGGCGACGGCGGGGTCTTCCAGGGCGCGGCGGGCTTTTTCAGCCTGGTTCTCCGCGGTTTGGATCTCGGCTTCCAGTTTTCTCAGGGCGTTCCTGAGTTCGCGCGTTTCTTTGGCGGAAGCTCCAGGCCGGTCCTCCTTCGGCCGCAGGGCCGGGGCCGGCTGTCGGGCTGTGTTGTTTTCCTCTTCCTCCCTCCAATTCTCCCATTGCGAAAGATCCGCGAAAAAACGGGCGTTGCCGCGGCCGTCCAGAGCCAGCAGCCGCAGGCTTACCCGTTCGAGCAGATAGCGGTCGTGGGTGACCAGCACCAGGGCGCCCGGGAATTCCAGCATGCTTGACTCCAGGACTTCGAGAGATTGCAGGTCCAGGTCGTTGGTCGGCTCGTCCAAAAGGATCACATCGGCCGGTTTGAGCATAAAACCGGCTATAAGCACCCGGGCCTGCTCTCCGCCGGAGAGGACTTTCAGCGGCATCTCCAGCTGTTCCTGGCGGAATAAAAACCGGGAAGCCCAGCCGCGCACGTGGATCGATCTGCCTTTGTAAACGACATGTTCTCCGTTACCCGCCAGCGCCTGTTTAAGGGTCAGGTCCAGGTCGAGCTTTGCGCGGTGCTGGTCGAAGACGGCCACCCGCAGGCCCTCCGCCCGTTTAATGGTTCCGGAGTCCGGCGCCGATTCCCCCGCCAGCATTTTGAGAAGAGTGCTCTTGCCCGAACCATTGCCGCCAAGCAGGCCCAGCTTGTCTCCGGGGCTGAGGGTGAGGCTCAGCGGTCCGAACAGTTTGCGCCCTCCCATGCTCTTGGCGGCGTTTACCGCGTAGATCAGGCGGTCGGCCTGCCGGTCGCCGGCCGTAAAATCCATGTCCGCCGCGCGGCCCTGGGCATTGTGATATTCCAGGTCCGAAAGTTCGTTGATAAGTTCGCCGGCGCGGTCGATCCTTGCCTTCTGCTTGGTAGTGCGCGCCCTGGGACCTTTGCGCAGCCAGGCTATTTCCCCCCGCACGATATTGCGCGCCGAATCTTCGCGCGCCTCCTGCGCGTCGAAGAAGGCTTCGCGGTTCTCCAGGAACCGGGTGTAGTTCCCCGCGCTGCTGAAGTGCCCCTCCGGGTAGCGCTTGTTAAGTTCCACCACGCGGTTGGTCACGCGCTCCAGGAACCGGCGGTCGTGCGTGACCACCAGAAATGAGAATTTTAGGTCGGAAATGAACCGCTCCAGCCAGCGCACGCCCTCTATGTCCAGGTGGTTGGTGGGTTCGTCCAGCAGGAGGAGGTCCGGTTCGCGCGCCGTCCGCGCCAGGATGGCCAGCCGTTTTAGCCACCCGCCGGAAAGCGCGGCCGCCTGCTGCGCGGGATCGGTAAAGCCCGCCGCGGCGAGGCCGGAGTCCGCGCGGATGTCCATTTCGTGATCCTGCAGGTTCAGGCCCTGCAGGGAGCGCACGACTTCCTGCCGTACGGTCCAGCCCGCGGGAGCCGGTTCAAAAAAATCCTGCTGCGGCAGGTATCCCAGGCGCAGGCCGCGCCGCCGCGTGACCGCGCCGGAGTCCGGAGCCTCGCGGCCCGCCAGGATCTTGAGCAGGGTGGATTTCCCTGCGCCGTTGGGCCCGATAAGTCCGGTGCGTTCGCCTTCGGAGAGTCCGAAGGACAAATTTTCGAACAGCGGCCGCGAGCCGAAGGTCTTGGAAAGAGCCTGGCAGCTAAGCAGTATGGCCATTATTTTCCGGGGAGTTCATGGAAAACATTTTATTTTACGCTCCAGTAGCCGCCGGATTCGGTCTTCTTTATCCGTGCGGCGCCGCCCGAGACTTCAAGATGTTCGTATACGGAGGAGCTCTCTTCCCGCTTTATGTTCTTTTTATAGATCCTGCTTCGGATCGTTATGTTATAGGAGGCGGCGTACCTCTTGTTCCCGTCGGCGATCACCTGCAGGTTCGTTATCTCAACGGAGATCTCGTCGAAAAGCCGGAAGATGCGGGTGAACTGTTCTTCGAGGTCCGCTGCGGTGGTTCCGTCCCCCGCCGTCCAGTCGTCCGCTACGAAGGACATTATTTTTGCCGTGTTCCGCGCTTCATAGGCGCTTTTAAAGCCTTCGTACATCTTGCGCGCCGCGGCGGCCCCGGGGTCCCGGTCGTTCTGCGCGGTTTCCAGTTCCTTTAACCGCCTGGCCTCGGTTATGGCCTTGCCCGCGGGGCTGTCCCAGAAAGCGGCAGTGATCGCGTCCAGCTCCGCGCGTTTGGCCTTCACCGAGGCCGGGTAGAAACCGGTCCGCAAGAGGATAGGCTGCTTGCCGTCGACCATCGGTCCCAGGCTGGAATTTTTTATGACGAGCTTCTGCGGTTTAAGTTCTTCGGCCGGGTCGAAAAAGAAGGTGGAGCGGACCTCGTCCTGGATCGCGTTTAGTTTGGCGTCGGCTTCCCGCGAGGGTTTGAACAGCCGCTCCATTTCCCCGGCGTATTCTTCGCCGCCGGCGGCGGCGAGGCTGGAAAGATCGGCGGCGAGGCCGGTTCTCAACTCGGCGGCGGCGGCTCCGGCGGCGGCCAGCATGCGCGTTTCGGCCGCGCGCAGGCAGCGCAATCCCTCTTCGGCTCCGAACATCGCGTCGGACAGCCCGGACGGGCCGGATCGCAGGAATGTGTCCACGCCTTCCAGCCCGTCGAGCCGCGGCGAATAGCCGGCGACGGGTTTAAGCGCCGTTTCCATGGCCGTCCTGTGCGCCTGGTTCTTCGCTCCGTAGCTTATAAAGCCCGCCTCCGACATCAGCGGCGCGGAGCCCATTTCGAAGACGGCTTTTTGTTCGTCGGCGAGGCCGTAGTAAAGAAGAGCGGCAGATCTTTGCGCCGCCTGCGCCGCGGAGAATGCCTGTTTGGCCGCGTTGATCCGGGATTCGAGGTCGGCGAGATCGTGCTTGCCGTCGTATGCGAATTCGCGCACGAACTCATCCGGCAGGGAGGCTACGGGGGCCGACTTTTTGTTGAAGTCGTCAAGCGCGGCGCGCACGGCGGCCGCGGCCCCGGGCAGGGCGTCCCTGAAGGAGCGTGTTTTTTCCGCGTACTTCTCCGCGTAAGTTTTCGCCTCGGCGTAGATGGCGTCCTTCTGTGCGGCCGCTTCGGCGGCCAGGGCGGCGAACTTCGCGTCCAGCCCTTCCGTTCCGGCCTTGTACCTTTCGACATAGGCCAGCGGCCCCTCATAGTAGGCGGACCAGGCGGTGGTTTTCTCCACTTCGGGCGGGTTCGGCACATAGAAGCCCTGCGGTCCGTAGGTCTGCCGGACCGAGCGCCATTGCCCCGCCGCGGCGGCCATGTCGGTTATGACGGGCTCGATCTTGGAACGGATCTCGTTTTTATAATCTTCCAGTTCGGACCGGTAGGCTTTTATCCACTCGCCGCGGCCGCGGGCGTTTTCCTCGACGCTCTGCATCGCGGAATAAGTGCGGGGTCCGGTAAGCCCTTCCGCCGAGGCCGCGAACGAAAGCAGAGCGTCCTGCGCGTCGTCGGAAACGTAATAATGCGTTACCGCGCCCGGGCGCTTGATCCCGGTCCAGGCGGCGTCGGCGGACCTGCGGTCGGCGTCCAGCGCCTCCGTGAGCGACTTAAGATAGCGGTCTATGCTTTCCTGGATCTTGCGTTTTTTCTCTTCGGGCGAGTCCTTGGGACCGAGGGCGGAGGGCGGGATTTGCGCGGGTCTTGAGATTTCGGTTTTGACCAGCCCCGACGGTCCCTTTTTTTTCGCCGCCTCGGCGTCCTTTTCAGCCTTTTTCCTTTCTTCTTCTTTCAGTTTTCCGGCTTCGGCTACGAGGGCCTGTCCCTCTTTCTGAAGATCGGTTATCAGTTTGTCGGCGGCTTTTATCGTGGAGGCGTTCTGATCCAGCTGTTCCTGCATGTCGGAGATCAATTGTCTCAGGTCCGGAAGTTTTTCACGGAGAGTTCTGCCGTCGGCCTCATCTTCAAGCAGCTTGCCGGCTTTAAGGAGTATGTCGATGTTGTCCTTTGAAAGCCCGCTTTTAAGTTCGTTCTCGTCGGCCTTGTTGAAAATGTATACCCCGACCTTTACCGAGTCGCTGTAGCCGGGCACGCCGGCGGCGTCCTTGGCCCTGTCGAGGGCGGCTTTCGGGGCGATGTATTTCGCAGCGATCGTGAAACCTTCTTTTGAAAGTACGCTAAGGCCGTCCGTGGCGGCCGCCGCGATGCCGCCGGCGCCCAAAGTGGCCGCGGTGAACCCGTATTCCACCACCTTGCAGGCCTTGGCAGTATTCTCCCGCTGTATCATTTCTTCGACTTTTATCTTGGCCTGCATCAGGCGGTTCATCACCTCAAGGTTCGAGGTCTGCGTCTTTATGGCCTGGGTCAGCGTATTGCGATGAAAGGCCGCGGAGTGGGAAAGCCAGGCAAGGTCGTTCTGCGCCTCCGCGTAGGTTTTCGGCGCGGCCGCGGCCGGGCCCGCGCAGGAAAGCAGGGTGATGGCGAGCAATAGGTGTTTCATAGCGGATCGTTAGAATTTCTTGACCAGGAAGGCGGCTTCCTGGGTTCCGCCCGCGGCGGGCATGGAGAGCGGCTCGACGCAATAGAAGTCCGAACTTATGTCGAAGCAATAAGAATTCCCCGTTGAGGCCGGAATACTGCCGCCTGAGGAATAGCCGGTAAGATTCTTTACCTCGGGAGCGGTTAATGAGGAAAGCGGCTTAAGGAATTCTTTGACCTGCGTAGGGTGGTTGTAGTAGCCTATGCTGGTCCCTCCGGCATAGAACCAGATATCCGGGCCCGAGCCCAGGCCGCAGGATTTTTCGCCCGTGGCGAATTTATAGGCCGGGAAGGCGGCGGGGCACGAGATGGCGACCCTGGTTCCCGCGCCGCCGATGGTCCCGGCGTCGTCGAGCACAAGGATATCCGCGCCGCCTCCCAGCACGGTCCCGGTGGCGACATTTTCCGCGTCCGAGAGTCCGAACATCAAAGGCTGTTTCATGCTGAACAGCGACAGCCTGCCGTCTTTGGAATCAAACACGAATTCCGTGGCGCCGGCGTCGGTATTGGAGGCGCCGGTCTTGTTTACGAACACCATGCGGTTATAGGTGACCGAAACGAATACCCTGCCCTGGGCGCCGGCCGCGATGTTATTTATAGTATAACGCAGGTTGATGGAGCTGAGCGCGTCAAAGTCGCGTTTGACGGCTCGCTCAAGTATGTCTTTGTCGCCGGCGAAATCGTCGCCCACATACCCCATGAATTTCCCGAGATTTTCCCGGCTATAGGCGTCGAACATGGCGTCCAGGGTCCCCCGCACTCCGGCCTGGATGTTCTCGCCGGAGAGGGACAGTTCTTTGCGGGTATCCTCGACCTTGTTGGTCTTGCCGGCCGTGTCCGTGACTTCAAGGAGCATCGCGTAGGTCTTTCCGGTTTCCGGCCTGAAGGAATATTCAAACGCCCCGTTGTCGGCGAATTTTATGTCGGTCCAGGAGGCCTTGTCGTCGAGCGTGAGGCGCACGGCGCCGACCGCGCTTCTGCCCGCGGAAGCTTTGCCGCTGATCTTTATGAGCCCGTCGCTTGCGAGCGTCTCCCTGAAGAGCTTTATCTTCGGGCCGGTCTCGTCGGCGGAAATATTGTTCACGTACAGATATTTAAGTCCTACCTCGTCGTTGGACTTGCCGAAGATCCACCATTTGGCGTCGGCGCTCGCGGATATCGCCGTCATCGTCGTTAGTATCAGCAGCAGTTTTTTCATGATTATCTCCTGTTATGCGGACCCTATGCGCGGAAAGTTTTAAAACGCCGTGTTTATTCCGACGGTAACGCTTTTCTCGCGGAAGTCCCTGGCGGCGGTCGAGAAGGTGTAGTCGTTGAAACCCGCGCGAAGGAAGACCGTGGAATCGTTCAGTTTCGCCATAAGCCTCGGACGCCAGTAGGCGTTCAGCGCGGCGAAGAATTTTTCCGAATCGTCCGTGCCGGCGGCCGATTTGCGCAGCATGTTGCGTCCGAAGCGCAGGTCTCCGGTCAGGTTCGCGTCCGGGGCCTCGCAGCCCAGGCCGAGGGAATACTCGTAAAGTTTGTCGGCCGCCTCGGCCAGTTCGTCCTTTGAATACCAGGCGCCGAGGTTCATGGAAGGTTTCAGCACGACGGCGCCGGCCTGGAGGCGGGAGTTGAGGGAGGTGTTGAAGTTCACTTCATCGGCGTCGCGCACCGCCGTCTTGGTTTTGTAAAGCGTGAAGCCCAGGTTGGTGTCCGAATCGACTTCCCCGAAACGGTCGCGGTAGCCGGCGTTCATATAGTGGTCCGCCCCGCTTGAGCCTGCGCCGTATTTGCGGTCGAATTTATACGACAGTTCGGCGAAGGAATGGGGTCTGGAAGCGAAAGGCCTCTTTATGGCCGCGGAAATTTCCGGTTTCCAGTTGCTTGTCGTGCCGGCGGCGTTGCCGCCGTCGAGGTTGTTGCGGTACCAGAGGAGGCCTGAAGTGAGGGTCACCTGCTTCGTGTATTTATAGCGCCACCTGGTTTTTATCTTGCGGCGGTCCGGGCTGGCCGAGCCGAGGGGCGAGTAAAAGTCCGGTTCCACATTTTCGTATTCCACGGAAACCCGGCTGGGGTCGGCGTCGCCCACCAGCTCAAAGCGCGCCGCGTTGCCCTTTGACGACGCTTTGGCCGAGCCGGCGGAAGGCGAGAGTTCCGCGTCGGACAGGGAGTATTCCCCCGCCGCGGTCAGGCCCGGCATGGGAATATAATTAAAGTCCAGCGTGTAGTTCTTGGCGTCGTATAGCGGGTCCGCCGCGGCCGCCCTGCCGGTATCCTTCGCCGACACCGCGCTCAGCCCCGCCCAAAGACCGTCGTTAACGCTTTGTTTGACGCGCAGACCCGCGGCCCGGCGGTCGAGGGTGCGCGTTACGGGATCTTTCCAGAGCGAGTCCCAGCGGGGGTACGCCCAGCCCATGACCGCCGTCACTTCCGGCAGCGGGCTCCCGTTTTTTAAAAACCGGTATGAACCGCCCTTAAGCGGGGAGGCCAGCGCATATTGGGAGAAGGACTCGAAGACATCTCCCACGATGAGGGTATGGATGTTATTGGTGGCGCGGCCCTGGAGATTCGTCAGGGAAAGTTTTTTAGCGTCGTTGCGCGGATCGTCGGTGGCCTTTCCGCCCACGGCGTAATTATAGCTCCAGCCGCCCTTTGTGCCGAGGCCGTAAAGGTTCAGGACTTCAAGGTAGTTTCGGCCCTTGGTCAGCGAAGAGGCGTTTTTGCCCGCGCCTTCGATCTCGTTATTTACCACGGAGAATTCATTTGAAGCGTGGAGTTCGTTCGTGCGCGCCGGCTCCGGCTGCTGCGCGGCGGCCTCCTCCCGGGCGAAAGCGGGAACGGCGAACGCCAGTAGTATGGTAAGCGGAAGTTTAACGGCCGTAGTCATCGTTGATCTCCCTGCCCGCGTGTTCATCATGAAAGCAATGATAGCAAATTAGAAAAGGACCAAGGCTGATCGAATGGCGCAGGAATTATCCTGAAGGGTGCGGGACAGGCATAAAGGTTCAGGAGTCAGGGCATCAACGACCTCCTCTCGTAATTTAAAGGCGGTTAGCGGAATTGCTTCATCGTGAGAGGCGGGGGCCCATAATAAAGCGCAAATTTGATATCATTAAGATGTATTTATACATATTCCATTGAGAGGTGGTTTCGTATGAGCGGAGCGAAGATCAGCGCCAACAGGCTCGCGGCGTCTTTGAACAAATCCCCGGACCTGTTCACCAAAAAAGATATTATTTCCTTTGTCAGGGCCAACGGGATAAAAATGGTCAATTTCCGCTATATAGCGGGGGACGGCCGCCTGAAGACGCTGAACTTCGTCATTAACGACGAAAAATATCTGGACCGGATACTTTCCGCGGGCGAACGCGTGGATGGCTCCAGCCTTTTCAGGAATATCGACGCCTCCTCCAGCGACCTTTATGTGGTGCCGCGTTACAGGACGGCTTTCATCAACCCGTTTTCAGAAGTTCCGGCGCTGGATCTCCTTTGCTCCTTTTATACGCCCGACGGCGCGCCGTTCGTCAACGCCCCGGCCGAGATCCTGCGCCGCGCGTCGGCGGAACTCCGTCAAACTTCCGGCTTCGACCTTCACGCGCTGGGCGAGCTTGAGTACTATATAATCTCCCCCAGGAACCCGCTCTATCCGATGAGCGCGCAAAAAGGTTATCACGAATCGCACCCTTTCGCCAAATGGGAAGGGCTGCGGTCCGAGGCCATGGCGGCCATCGCGGAAGCGGGCGGAAAAATAAAGTACGGCCATTCCGAAGTCGGATTTATCCGCACCGAGGACCTGGAGATGAACCAGCAGGAGATAGAATTCCTGCCGGTGCCGGCCTCGGACGCGGCAGACCAGCTGGCCGTGGCAAAATGGATCCTCTCCTCCATAGGCCACAAATACGGCGTCACGCTTTCTTTCGCGCCCAAGATCTCTATCGGCCACGCCGGCTCCGGCCTGCATTTCCACACCGCGCTCATGAAGAACGGCAGGAATATGATGATAGAGAACGGCGCGATCTCCGCTCCCGCCCAGAAGCTTATCGCCGGTTTCCTGTCGCAGGCTAAATCGCTGACCGCTTTCGGCAACACAGTGCCGACCTCGTACTTCCGCCTGGTGCCGCACCAGGAAGCTCCTATCAGCGTTTGCTGGGGTTACCGGAACCGTTCGGCGCTGGTGCGCATCCCGCTCGGCTGGCTGAAAGCCAACAATATGATAAAGGACGCCAATCCGAGGGCGGCCAAAGACACCGCTCCGGTCGAGCACCGCCAGACCGTGGAATTCCGCTCGGCCGACGGTTCCGCCAACCTGCATCTTTTTATGGCGGGCCTTTGCGTGGCCGCCAGGCAGGGTTTCGAGATGAAAGACCCGCTCGGATACGCGAAAAAACTTTTTGTGGAAAAAAATATCTCCCATGCCGAGCACAAGAGCCTCAACGAGTCCCTGCCCAAGCTGCCGGCGTCCTGCTATGAGTCCGCCCAGGAACTGGAGAAGGCGCGCGGAATATACGAGGGTAAGGGCGTGTTCACGCCGGTCGTCATAGACGGGCTTATCAAGCGGCTTAAGGGTTATGACGACCGCAATCTCAGCGAGCGGCTTTACGGCAAGGAAGAGGAGATAAAGAAACTGGTGGACGAATTCCTGTATTGCTGAGAAAGGAAACGGCAGGCCTGCGAGTGCGCGGGCGCCGGGGGCGCGGGGCTGCCGGGCACGCTATCGTCCACACAGTGGCCGCGCTCCCGCTCAGCCTCGGCGCTTGCGTAAGCCTCGGCTTGCGCGACGGCCCGTCAGCCCCGCGCCCCCGGCGTCCGCTCCAATTTATTCGCCTGCCGCGTGCTTAATATTTAACATGATCCCACCCTTAATTATGGTAAAGCACAATTATCCCGCCCGGTGGTTTCTGCAATCTTACAACGGCAGTCCTAGAAAAATTTAAGGAAACGACAGGCCTGATAAAAATTTTTGCGGCAAAAATTTTTACCATAGCCCGGCCTTTAGGGCGGGTTTACCTGCCGAACAGCTTTATCAGGAATTCAAGATTTATGTATTGTTTGAAGGCCATGAACATCGGCACCATCTCCAGCGCGATCAGCACGATGATGATGATCTCCAGCCAGTGGCTGCGCTTGGAATTGACTTCGCCCTGAAGCAGCTGCGTGATGTCGGCGAGGGTTTTCATCTTGCGCGAGATGCTTTTGCGCCAGTCGTCGAAACGGAACTGCTCGGCGCTGGAACGGAACACGGTGGCCAGATAGGGGTCTCCCACGGTCTTTAGCGAATTTTCTATCCGGCCCAGAAATTCGGAGAACTCTATATATTTTGTGCTGGATTCTTCGGCGATATCCGCGTAAAAATTCTTGAAAATATTTATTATGCCCTCTTTTTTTTGTTCTATGGTGTCATAGAGCTCGTCCAGCTTCAGATTAAGCAGGTCGTCATAGTAGCGGAATTCCAGGAGGTGGGTCAGGGAGAATTCAATGACATCCGCCACATCGCGCTGGCCGTCCGGCTCCACCAGGAGCGCCGAGTTCCAGTCGATGACGGCCAGGTCGTTGTCTGCGTACTGCAGCACATTTTCCGTGATCAGGTCCCTGGATGTTTCCGACAGCGCTTCCCGGCCTTCGGCCAGGATAAGGGCGGGTATATCCGCTTTTTCGAGCAATTCCCGAGGGTTCTTCACCCCTTCCAGTTTTTCTATGAAATAAGTGATGTAATCTTCGTGGGCGCCCCATTCCGTGGGGCGCTTGATGGCGCCCAGGATCTTTTTTTTAAGGGCGTCTTTTTCCGCCGCGGCCGCCGTATGGATCTGGTCGGAGGACTCTATTCCGCCGGCCAGCGCCACAAGTCCCGCCCAGGAAGTGCCCTCCGTTATGGGCAGCTCAAGCGTTATTGAAATAACGCCGTAGTCCCAGATGCGGGCGAAAGTCTTGGCGGAAAAGTCCGCGCCCGCCAGGACCAGGGTAGTCGAGCCCAGCTCCACCTTCAGCGGTGCTTCCTTGATTATTATGGCCCTGCGCGTGTCCGTGGCCAGAGAGAGCCTGAGACTTTTCGAATCCTCGCTCAGCAGTTCCTCGGCTTTGGACATGAGAATCTCGCCGCCCACGTCGAATACGCGGTGGATCAGGATGGAACCTTTCAGTATTTTGACGGGCATAAGCGGGTCGGAGAGCCGGCGGGCCGGAGAAGTCCGGAGGCCGGCGGCGTCATTTTATCACTTCTTCTATGCCCTGGATTATGGGCTTGTCGAATTCCGGGTCGTAGCCCGCCCAGACATTGTGGACCGCATGGGTCTTGTTCAGCAGGAAGATGTACGGCACTCCCTGGGTCTTGTATTTGCGGGAGACCGCCGCGCCGCCGTAGGCGACGGGGAAGGTCAGGCCGAAAGCTTTAGCGAAGGCCTCGGCGGCGGAGGCTTCGTCTTCCACGCACACGCCGATAACGCCGAGCCCTTTGGGCGAATATTTTTTGTTCATCGTTTCGATGAAAGGCGCGGCCTTCCGGCAGAACGGACAGTGCTCGGTAAAGAACATCACCATAACGGGTTTGCCGGCGTAAGCCGCCAAGTCTATCTCCCCGCCCTTGTAGTCGGGCAGTTTAAAGTATGATTCGGTCCTGGTATAAGCCTTCTCCGGCTTTTTCGCAGCCGTTCTTTTTTCCGGGCCGGCGACTGCCTGCGCGGTCGTTTCCGAGCGCACCTCGGCCGCGGTCACGGGGGTTTCGTTCTTCTTGCAGCCGTAATAGCCGAAAGACGCCGCATAAACCGCGGTAAGCGTCAAAATCTTCACTTTGTTCATGGTTCGGGTCTCCTTGTCTCCTGCCTATTGTATTATTTTTCTGAGCGCGTCCAAAGCGAAATTTACGGCGCAGCGCTTGATCTGGACGCGCGTGCGGCGGAAAGTGCGGGTGAAGGTCCGGGTTTTCAGGCCGGGTCCGGCCACGGCGAAATAGACCAGTCCTACCGGCTTTTCCTTTGTCCCCCCCTCAGGCCCCGCGATGCCGGTGACGGAAACGGCGTAATCCGTTTTAAAAAGGCGCCGGGCGCGGCCTGCCATCTCCGCCGCGCATTCCGCCGACACCGCTCCGTGCTTCGTTAGAATGCTCCGCCTGACGCCGAGCACGGTTTCCTTGGCTTTATTGGAATAGCAGACCACGCCGCCCATGAAATATGCGGAGCTGCCTGGGACATTCGTAAGCGCGTCGCCTATCGCTCCTCCCGTGCAGGATTCCGCCGTGGAGAGGGTGGCTTTGTTTTTTTCCAACAGGGCTCCCACGGTCCCTTCAAGGGTGGCCTCCCCGGTTCCGTAGATCCTGCCGCCCAGGATCTTCCGGCAGGCGTTTTCTATCCTGGCAAGCCTGCCGCCGGATTCGTCCGGCGTGCGTCCCGCGACCGTGAAATCGAATTCCACGATATCGGCTCCGGCCAGTACGGTGTAGTCGGCGTTCGGGAATCCGCGCATCACGGGGGCCAGGAGCTGTTCGGCGGCCACTTCACTGAGGCCGGCGATCTTCAGGCGCAGGGTTTTGATCGTTCCCTCTTTTATTTTAAAGAATTCCTTGATCTCGTCGGCCATGAAGGCGTCGAACATCGGCGTCCACTCGCTTTGGGGGCCCGGCAGGACCGCTATCATTTTTTTGCCGAGGGTAAGCACCTGTCCGAAAGCGGTGCCGTTGGCGTTTTCCACCATTTTGGCCCCGTCTATTATGAGGCACTGGTCTTTAAAATTCGGCGGCAGTTTGTGCAGCCTGTAATCGCTTTTAAGTATCTGTTCGGCGTATTTCGAATAACGCAGCTTCCGGCCGAGCGCTTTCGCGACTCCCTGGCGGGTGAGGTCGTCGAAGGTCGGGCCGAGGCCGCCGCAGGTGATCACCAGGTCGGCGTTGTTCAGGCCGCAGGTAACGAGCCTGGCGATGGCCTTAAGATCGTCCCCGACGGAGTGCTCCCGGTATATTCGGAAGCCTAGCCTGCGCAGCCTGGACGCGAAAAGCGGCACATAGCGGTTGCTCTTGCTTGAAACCAGTTCGGAACCGGTGCAGATAAGTTCGGCCTTTTTAAAATCCATAGTGATAAGTTACAAAAAAAGGCGGTTAAAAGAAAGCCGGCCTACCGCGTGTCCGCGCGTATTTTGCGCTTCTTTGCGGTTAAAAATTATAGAATGGAGTGAAATACGAGTCTGGAGGGATTGTGATAAAAGAAACGCTTTTAAAAATAGAATCGGCGATAGCCAGGATACAAGCCGCCGACGGCAAAGAAAAAGCCGAACTGGTCGCGCTTCTGAGAAAACTTAAGGATGAGCTGGCGGACCTGCCCGAATCCAGCCTGGATGACGCGCGCAGTATCGCCCATTTCACAGAAACCGCCGCCCATGAGGTTACCCGCTCCAACAAAAGCCTGGAACGCAGCAACCTTTCCATCTCCGGAATGGCTTACTCGGTAAAGGGTTTTGAGGCTTCCCATCCAGCCTTGGTGGAACTGACCAACGAGATCTGCATGATGCTCGCCCGCATGGGCATATAAGACAGGCGCGCGGCGGGGCCGGGTTAGAGCGCCTGGCGGATGTGCGTCATTATTACGGCCATATCGCAGGTCTTTGAAAGAACGCCGCGGACCTGGGGGTAGCGGGCCACATCGGAGCGGCTCCGCGTGGTAAAGTGGGTGGCTGTGACCACTATGACCGGGATGGCGGACAGGTTCCCGTCCTTTTGAAATTCTTCAAGCATCTGGATCCCGTCGAGTTCCGGCATCCCTATATCCGTTACCAGGAGATCCGTGTGTGCGGCGAGGCACAGCCTCAGCCCGTCGCGGCCGTTAAGTCCGACCACCACTTCGTAGTCGGTTTCAAGATCCGCGGCGATCAGGGAGGCGAAGACTTCGTTGTCATCCAGCACCACTATCCGCTTTCTCTTTTCCATTAACGACAGTATACCAAACAGAACAGCGGCTGGTGAATAGCGCGGCCTGCGGACGGGTGTCGCGGCCGCGCTCCTGAAACCTTTCCGCCCGCCTCCAGCTGCCCCCATATGGCGGCCTTTAAGCTTAGCAAAAGAGCAACGGCAGGCATATGATTTTGATCAACCTCCTTGCCGCCCGCCGTCCCCCTAAAACTTTATAGCCATGGGTCTAAAGACCTATATGTCTATGGGTCCTTTGGCCCTTACATGTTTAGTGCCAATTAACTAGTATATGCCTATTCTTGCAACTTGGACTTGGATCACTGTGACCCTTAAGACACTTAAAACGGCTGCGGCGCCAGTGTTCCTTTTTACGTCGATACTTATTGCCGCAGCCGGTCCGCTGGACGCAGGCGTCTTTGACGCGCTCAAAGCCTTATCCGGCGGCGCCGTACCTTTCACACCATCCCTGTCCCACCTGCCGCCCGACCGTCTTAATCCCGCCGCGCGTCCTCTAAAGGTGTACTTTATAAATGTGGGCCAGGGCGATTCCACCTATATCGAACTGCCCGACGGAAAGAACGCCCTGATAGACGGCGGCCCTGATAAGAGCGAGACCGGGAACCTGGCTTTGTTTTTGTCTTCCCACAGCGTGACCAGAATAGACAATGTAGTGCTTACCCATCCCCACTCCGATCATTACACCGGCCTCCAGTATGTATTTTCCAAGATGCCTGTGAGCAATTTCTTTGATACGCAGGTGGACAACGCGGCGGCCACGGGCGACGAGGCCGTCCGGACCCTGGCCGCGGGCGCGCATATCGTCCACCCTTCGGCCGGCGACACTCTGCCCTGGGATGAAAACGAAGTAGGTGTGAAGGTTCTCAATGCCTGCTCATTCTCGGTGGTCAGCAGTTCAAGCCAGTTCATAAACGACTGCTCGATCGTGCTCCGGATCACCTACCAGAACATCTCTATGCTTTTTACCGGCGACATGCAGGATGATGTGGAGGCCGGATTGGTAAAACAATACGGCGGGGAGCTCAAGTCCGAGGTCCTTAAGGTGGGACATCATGGCAGCCGGTATTCTTCCAGCGACGCCTTCCTGGCCGCCGTGCAGCCTCACGACGCTTATGTTTCCGTAGGCCAGAACAATTACGGCCACCCTACGCCGTCCTGTCTTGCCCGCCTGAAAAAGGCCGGCGCCGTAGTGCGCCGCACCGATCTCGACGGGACCATGGAGTACGCTATCGGCGGAACTGATATCTCTCCTTCCGCGGCCGCGGACGGCCTTGTCCCCTTGAAATACTAAACAGCGTAAAGCCTAAACATGCCGCAGACGCGCGGCAACACACTAGCCACCCGCCGCAGGATTTGGTATTATCTTTATAAGGTCCCGTCCGGGCCTTGGCCCTTAAACGGGGCTATTCCATGATCCAGGAGCAACACTACTATGCCTAAGTCGGCCACTGTTAAAAAAGCCAAAAGAGCCTCTAAATCCGTGAAAATATCCAAGATGGTGTATTTCTTCGGCGGCGGTAAAGCCGAAGGCAAGGAATCAATGAAAAATTTGCTCGGCGGCAAGGGCGCGAATCTCGCCGAGATGGCCGGCCACCCGGCCTTGAAGCTGCCGGTCCCCCCCGGCTTTACGCTGACCACCGAGGTCTGCACTTATTACTGGGCCAATAGAAGGACCTACCCCAAGAGCCTGAAAGAGACCGTCGCCCAGAACCTCGCAAAGGTCGAGGTTCTCACAGGCAAAAAATTCGGCGACCCGGTAAATCCCCTGCTTGTTTCCGTGCGTTCCGGCGCCCGCAGTTCCATGCCGGGCATGATGGAGACCATCCTTAACTGCGGCCTCACGGAGGCTACCATCCCCGGGCTTATCAAGCTCACCAATAACCCCCGCTTTGTTTACGACGCGTACCGCCGCCTGATCATGATGTACTCCGATGTGGTCATGGAAAAGGCCGCCGGCATAGAGCCCGAGGACGATAAAGGCATACGCAAGCAGCTTGAACGCCTCATGCACGACCTGAAGACCCGGACCGGCGCCAAGTCCGACACCGACCTTTCCGCCGACGACTTGAAGGCCCTGTCCGGCCAGTTCAAAGCCAAGGTGAAGGAAGTGCTCGGCAAAGACTTCCCCGACGATCCGATGGAGCAGCTGTGGGGTTCCATCGGCGCCGTGTTCGCGTCCTGGATGGGCAAACGCGCCGTCTCCTACCGCCGCATCGAGAATATTCCCGCCGACTGGGGCACGGCCGTCAATGTCCAGGCCATGGTGTTCGGCAATATGGGAGACGCGTCCTCGACCGGCGTGGGGTTCACCCGCAATCCCGGCACCGGTGAGAACGCTTTTTACGGCGAGTTCCTGGAGAACGCCCAGGGCGAGGATGTCGTGGCCGGGATCCGCACGCCGCACCCCATCAACGAATCCAGCCGCAGCGAGCAGTCGAGGGACCTTAAATCCCTGGAGCAGCTGATGCCCGCGGCCTACAAAGAACTGGCGGCTATCCGCGCCAAACTTGAGAAGCATTACCACGACATGCTGGATATCGAGTTCACCATCGAGAACGGCAGGCTCTGGATGCTGCAGTGCCGCGTGGGCAAGCGCAACGGCCCCGCCGCCGTCCGCATGGCCCTGGACATGTATAAGGAAAAGCTCGCCACCAGGGAACAGGTCGTGATGCGCGTCACCCCCGCCCAGCTCGACGAACTCCTGCATCCGATCATCGATCCCAAAGCCGAAGCCAGGACGACCCCCATGGGCAAAGGCCTTCCCGCGGGTCCCGGCGGCGCGCGCGGTATGATCGTTTTCACGGCCGAGGAAGCCGTTAAATGGAAGAAGGACGGCAAGGCCGTGATTCTGGTCCGCGAAGAGACCAACCCCGAAGATGTGGAAGGCATGAGGGCGGCGGAAGCCATCCTCACCGCCCGCGGCGGCATGACCTCGCACGCCGCCCTTGTGGCCCGCGGCTGGGGCAAGTGCTGCGTGGTGGGCTGCGCCGGAGTTGAAATAGACCTTAAGGCCCGGACGCTCACCCTCGGCGGCGAAGTCCTGAAAGAGGGCGACTGGATCTCCCTGAACGGTTCCCGCGGCCTCGTCTATAAAGGCAAAATGGAAATGCTGGACGCCAGCGAGTCCAATGAGATGCTGACCCGGTTCCTGGCGCTGTGCAATTCCGTCAGGGCTCTGAAGGTCTGGACCAACGCCGACACGCCCGCCGATTCCGCCACGGCGCGCAAGTTCGGCGCCGAGGGCATAGGTTTGTTCCGCATCGAACATATGTTCTACGGCAAGGGTTCCGACGAGGCGCTCTTCCAGCTGCGCAAAATGATCATGTCCAAAACCCTTGAAGAGCGCCGGAACGCCCTTAACGAGCTGTTCCCCCACATGAAGAACGACCTGAAGAACACCTTCAAGGTCATGGAAGGCCTGCATGTGACCGTGCGCCTGATGGACCCCCCCCTGCACGAGTTCGTGCCGCACCAGAAAGACAAGCTGGAACAGCTGGGCGCCGCGCTGGGAATCTCCTACGAGGAGCTTGAAACCCGCGCCACGGCGCTGCGCGAATCCAATCCCATGATGGGGCACCGCGGCGTGCGCCTGGGCGTCACCTATCCCGAGATCACCGAGATGCAGGCCCGCGCGATCTTCGAAGCCGCGGCCGAGCTTCAGAAAGAGGGCGTGAAGGTGTTCCCGGATATCATGATCCCCGTCGTCTCTCTTGAGAACGAAGTGAAGCACCAGTCCGAGATCATCCGCCGCGTGTACGCCGAGGTTTCCAGGCAGAAAGGCGTGAAGGTCAAGTATATGATCGGCACCATGATCGAGATCCCCCGCGCCTGCCTCATGGCCGGCAAGCTCGCCGAGACCATGGAATTCTTCTCGTTCGGCACCAACGACCTGACCCAGATGACCTTCGGTTATTCCCGCGACGACTCGGGCTACTTCCTGAAGGAATATGTGGAGAAGAACATCATTCCCGTGGACCCGTTCCAGACCATAGACCAGGACGGAGTGGGCGAACTGATCAAGATCACCGTCCAGCGCGGCCGCAAGACCCGCGCCGACCTGAAGATCGGCATCTGCGGCGAACAGGGCGGAGAGCCCGCCTCGGTGGAGTTCTGCCACAAAGCCGGCCTGAACTATGTTTCCTGTTCTCCGTTCCGCGTGCCGATAGCCATACTGTCGGCGGCGCAGTCCCAGATCAGACATCCGAGAAAGAAGTAACGCGTGTCCACGGCATACGCGTATTTCCCGATGGTCCTTTCCGCCCCCTCCGGGGGCGGAAAGACCGCCATCCGTGAAAAGCTGCTGGAACGGGACAAACGGTTCCGTTTCAGCGTGACCTGCACCACCAGGCCCATGCGCCCGGGCGAAGTGGAAGGCCGGGATTATTATTTCGTGACGCCCGGCGAGTTCGGGCGGCTGCGCGCAAACGGGGAGCTTCTGGAATGGGCCCGCGTGCACGGAAATATGTACGGCACTCCGGTCAAGCCGGTCGTGGCTCTGCTTAAAAAGGGCCTCATTCCGGTGATGACCATAGATGTTAAAGGCGCCAGATCGGTAAAGAGGATATTTCCGGAGACGGTAACGGTGTTCCTGCTGCCGCCGGGCCTGAAGACGCTGGTGAGCCGTCTGCGGAAAAGGCGCGAACCGGCGGCGAATATCCGGGTAAGGCTTGAGACCGCGAAAAAGGAAATAAAGGAAGCCGCTTTTTTCGATTATCTGGTCATTAACGACAAACTGGCCGAAGCGGCGGGCGATATCCGGGACATAGTGGATATAGAATGTATGAAGGTCTCCCGCAAACAGGCGGAGATAAAACGGTTCAATAGCGAGCTTTTGAAATTCAGACCCTGAATAACGTAACGGAGGTTTTCTATGACTACTCTTGAGATGAAGATGCATGAAAGCGAGCTGCTCGATAAGCTCATTTCCGACTACGGCCCCACCAAATACCAGGACATTGTGTGGGCCATGGAATGGGCCCGCCACCTCAGGGGGCAGGAAGCCTATCGCCAGCTGCCCATGGCCGAGATGATAGAGAAAGCCATGCTTGAAGTTATAAGCGGCCAGGTCACCTCCGAACAGATCCTGAAGGCGATCGGCTCCGGCCCCGCGCCCGTGAAGACGGAAGAAAAGCCGCCGGCGGAGAAGAAGGCCGTCAAGAAGGAGGCGGAGCCGGAAAAGGAAAAGAAAGAGAAGAAAGTCAAAGCCGAAAAAGAATAGCGTTTGTCTTTCCGGGCCCGTCCACCGATCCTTTGCGGAGGCCGGGCCTTTTTTTGTTCAGCATTATGAGAAACGAACTTAAGGACCTTGCCGCGGACCTGGCCGCCTATCTCAGGGGGCTGGATGAGGATACTTACATCAGCGTGGCGGATAGGACGCCGTCGTCACGGGCCGCGGCTCCCGGGCCGCAGACGAAAGAACCCGCGGTCCGGTCCCAGGCGTCCGGCGACGGACCGCCGGCCGCGGGCGCGGAGCCGTACGCCGCTGAAATGTCCGCTTTATCGGCGGAGATCCGGAAATGCCGCAAATGCCAGCTCGGCAATTCCCGCCTGAACGCCGTGGTCGGCGTGGGCAACCCGCGCGCCAAAATTGTGTTCGTCGGAGAGGGGCCGGGCTTTCAGGAAGACCATAAGGGCGAGCCTTTCGTGGGCCGCTCCGGAGCCTTGCTGGATAAGATCCTTGCGACGGTGCTGGGCTTAAAGCGCGAGGATGTCTACATAGCCAATATCGTAAAGTGCCACCCTATGATAAATCCGGAGACCCCGGAAGCCCACGGCAACGACCGCCCCCCCGGCATCGAAGAGATCTCCGCCTGCCGCCCCTATCTGGACCGCCAGCTCATGCTGATAAAACCCAGATGCATAGTTCCGCTGGGTTCCGTGGCCACCAGGGTTTTGCTGGGCGCGACGCGGGGCATAAGTTTTATGCGCGGCAAATGGTATGATTATCCCGTAGAGCTTTTTGGTCCAGGACATCCCATCAAAGTGCTGCCCACTTATCATCCCGCGGCCCTGCTCAGGAACTCCGAGCTGAAGCGCGAAACCTGGGAAGATATGAAGATGCTTAAGTCGTTTCTTGAGAAGGAACTGTAGGGTGGAGGGAGTGGGAGCCGTCCAAACCGCGCGCCCTGACTTATGATCGCAGAACTAGCTTTTCCGGTCCCGCTCAGGCGGACATTCTATTACCGCGTTAAAGAAGAACTCTCCGCCTCCGCGCGGCCCGGCCTGCGCGTTTGGGCCTCGTTCGGTCCTCAGAAGCTTGTCGGAATGATCATCAGGCTGCATGAAGATTCCTCAGTGGACCTGTCGGGTTTTAAATCATTGAAAAGTATCGAGTCCTTCCTGGACTCCGCGCCGGTTTCTCGCGATGATCTCCCGGCGATAGCGTCCTGGATGCAGGACCGGTGGAACGCCCCGATAGGCCTGGCGGTCGAGAATTTTTTCGGGCAGTTCATGACCGAAGCTTTTCCCGTCTCCCAGGCCGCGCGATCGGAGCTCCCCTCCGTTTTTCTTGAAGATGTCCAGCCCCCGCTTTTAAGCTCTTCGCTGATAGAGATAGCGGCGAAGCTGGCCGTTTTCGCGGCTCAGCCCCCCAGCGCATTTTCCGCCGGGACGGCGCCCGAAGCGCGGGGCGCGGCGCATGTGCTGTTCGGGCCGCCGCAGAACGGTCGCTATGACGTTTATCTTGAACTGGCCAGGAAAGCCGTTTCCGACGGGGGGCAGGCCGTATGTCTGGTGCCGGACCTTAACCTTATAGCCCCTTTCGAAGAGCGACTTCGCGCCGTCTTCAGGCCGGAGGCTCTGGCCGTTTGGCACAGCCGCCTGACGCCTAGGCAGCGCCGCGACGCCTGGCATGGCGTCAGGACCGGCGCGGTCAAGGTTGTAGTGGGCGCGCGGTCGGCGGCCTTTCTTCCTTTTAAACAGCTTTCACTGGCCCTTATCGACGAAGAGCAGGACGACATTTACAAGGCGGAGGAGCAGGAACCCAATTTCCACGCCAGGGACCTGCTGCTGAAACGCGCGCCGTACCATGGGACATGCGTGATCCTGGCCAGCGCCGCCCCGTCGATGGAGGCTTATGCCGGAGTCTCGCGCGGGCGCTTTACCTGGACCGAGCTGCCGCGGCCGACCCTCAACCGTCCGAAGGTCGCCATTGTCGATATGGAATCCCGGCGATGGGAGCTGATCTCGGGGCCGCTGGAAGATAAACTTAAGAACGCCGTAAAAGAAAAAAGACAGGCGCTGGTGCTGACCGGAAGAAAAGGCTACGCCTCGCTGACCGCCTGCGCCAACTGCGGCTGGATAAAACGCTGCGGGCGCTGCCGTATCCCCATGGGTACCAGAAAAGAAGGCGAGGACGGCAAGTTCGTCTGCTGGCGCTGCGGCAGAAAAGAACCTATACCCGAGACCTGTCCGGCGTGCTCCGGCAGGGTTTTTAGGGAAAGCGGCGCGGGCACGCAGAAGGTCGAGGCCTACCTTAAGAAGCTTTTGCCGGGAGCCAGGGTGGCGCGGTTCGACGGAGACCTGATGAGGAAATCGGTGAAGAACGCGCAGGCGGTTTATGAAGAGTTTAAAAAAGGCGGGATAGATGTGCTGGTGGGCACCCGCTTGCTGGCGCGGGGCCACGATTTCCACAATCTCGGCGTCATCGGGGTGGTGGATTCCGACGCGGGGCTTTCCGCCGCGGATTTCAGGGCTTCGGAAAAGATCTTCCAGACCTTGTTCGAGGCCGGTTCGGCCTTGTTCGAAACGAGGGCTCAGGACCCTGAATTCATAGTGCAGACGCGCCAACCGAAACATTATATTTTTTCCGTCCTTCCGGAGCTGGATTACCTGAAGTTCGCAAAGGACGAGCTGGCGGCGCGGAAAGATTTTTTCTATCCCCCCTTCTCCGAGCTGGTACGCATAAGTTTCGCCTCGCTAGACGCGAAGGTTATAGCGGCCTTCTCGTCCGAGGTGCTGGCGGCGCTGGACAGTCCCGCCGGAGATGAGGCCGGCGCACCCACGGCGGAGATCCTCGGCCCGATGGTGTTCAACGATCCTAAGAAGACGAAGGTCGTAAGGGAATACTACCTGATAAAGTTGGCCGACGAAAAGGAACTGGCCTGGTGCCTGGGGAAGTTAAGGAACCTGAAGCCGCCCAAAACCCTCCGCTTCCGGATAACCGCCGACCCTTATAGTTTCAAATAAGGCCGTGTACGGCGGCGCCGGTCGATCTCCACGCGAGGCCACGCCGTTCATCGCCCCCGGGCCTAGATCCACCCAGCCTATCCGCCCGTCGGTGGCGCGTACAAGGGCGCGGTCCGCCCCGGAACGCTTCGGAAAATATCCGGAAATCTCAAGCTCGGTTCCGGCTGTAAGCCAACCCTTTGTGACAGCAGCGGTTTTTTCCCGGAAGAGCGCAAGTTTTTTCAGGGTCTTCGTGCGTTTTTGAACCGGATAAAATTCAGGGATCTTCTCTACGGGCCGTCCGTTCTCCCACCTGAAGCGGCGCTCGATTTTAAAATAAAGATTGGAAGTCTGTTGTATCGAAAACCCCGCAGTTGAGGCAAGATGCAGGATCTCGCCGCTGATATTCGCCCGTTCCATACCCCCGGGCCCGGAAGACACAAAAAGAAAGTATGGGTTGCAGCTCAAGCCGTGGCTGCTCAGGAGCCGCCAGACGCGGCCCGACCTGAGGTCTTTAAAGCTTCCGATGCCCAAGGGCGTCGTCTCATCCGTAGGCGGCCCCGCCTGTCCGGCAAAAATCCGCGCGCCTTCGGGATCTATGATCAGAACCGCCGGGTCATAGAGCAACTTCATCGGGCAGCCCTCTTTCAATCCGCCGAGATCGCGCGTAGCCTCTCCGGCGGTTAAAGGTCCCGGCAGCGCCAATGCGGCAGCCAAAAACAAACCCCTCATAAGCCTATTCTACACTATTAAATAAAAGGTAGCATGAGCCTTTTGAGGTCAAAAGGCAGCAGGAGCCTTTTGAGATTTAGCCTTGTTGGAGCATCTGAAAAGCTTCCACTTACCGTCATTGACAAGTCAAGAGGCGCGCAGTATACTATTTGGGGCCATTGTTATGAATATGAGAATACTTTTTTTTGTGTTGGTTTTTACACTAGCGCGCGGTCCGGTCCTGTGTGCCGAACCGGATATGGATCCCAATTTGCGCAGAGTTGCGATCTTTGGCACGACTGATGACCGTAAAGAGTTGTGGTCCGTGCCTGACATAATAAGAAAATTGGCCGGGTCTACCGTAGCGGTGTTCACAAAAATAAAAGAATCTTATCCCAACCAACTTGCCAGCGCATCAAGCTCTGGTGCTCTGGTAGGCGACGATCTTGTTCTGATGTCCGGGCATGCCCTTTGGCCTTATAAAGCTATGGGCGAACCACAACAGAAAACCTGTGGCGATTTGCTGTTTGTTTTCGGTTATTACGAGTATTCCTATATGAACTTCCCGGCGGATGATATTTATAGCTGTAAAAAAGTTCTTGCACAAAGAGCTCAGGATGCGGATAATAATTTTCTTTGTTCCAGCGGCAGATGCGAATATTATGCGGTTGACGGTTACGGTCCGGATTACGCGGTTATTCAATTGGATAGACCGGTTAGGAACCGAACAGCGCTGGCAATAGGCCGGACCGATGTCAAGGGCGGAGAAAAAATATTCACGATAGGTTATCCGGATGGCGGACCAGTTAAGATAACAGACAATTGTTCGGTAATGAGTATAGCGAACGGCTATTTTACCACCGAACTTGATGCTTTTCATGGCAATTCCGGCGGGCCTGTTTTTGACGCAGAAACCTTAAAGGTCGTCGGTATTGCTGTTCGTGGCCAGCGTGATGACTATGTAGACGGTAAGCCCCGTAAGGCTGATCGAGACGATCCGTATACCCATGTTACTCTTTCTTCAGAATTTGAAAGATGGATCCCATCAGCTAAAAAAGAAACCGGCGGCGCTTCTGGTAACAACCTGAGCCCGGCTGTTTTTCATCCGCAGCGGCCGCCCGCGGCATACCCAGAGAATGGGATTTAATTCTAAAACATTTTCACATTATTGCCGTCCGCTTGTAAGAACTGCAAAAACCATAATTATCTGTTACTACTAGCGGTTCTAAATTAATAAAATGCCGCTTACAAATAAAAGGTCGCATGAGCCTTTTGAGGTCAAAAGGCAGCAGGAGCCTTTTGAGATTTAGCCTTTTGCATGGCGCGGAAAGACGCGTCGCCAATTATGCCGTTCCGAAATGTATTCAAATATTTCCATTCATGCACGGGGATCGGCCCTCCAAGGAACTCGATATACATCCTGCGCGCGGCAATCTGTTCCTTGGAATGCCAAGTTAACGGCTCGCTGGCATCAACTATTTTGTCATGGCATCCTGCGGCATAGGTAAGGTGGCTGGACCAAATATAGTCCCCGGCGGTTGCGACCATTCCGGCTTTTACAGGATTAATATGTATGTAGCGAACCACGGACCAGAAATATCGTTCTTTCTGTACAAGCTTGCTTTTAAATCTCCCGCCGAAAAGATGTTCGATACGGCCATGTTTTTTGTTAAAAAAACAACTGTATTCAAGGTTCAGTCTATACATTGCGGCGCTTATGTTGGCCTTCGGAGTTTCCAATAAAAGATGGACATGATTGGTCATCAATACATAAGCGTAGAGTTTTAGCTGGAAAGCTGCGGCATGTTTGGAAAGAAGCGCCAAGTATTTTAATCGGTCCGTATCATCCACAAAAATATCAGACTTGTTGTTCCCTCGGCTGATCGCGTGGTAAATGGCTCCCTCATAAGCTATCCGTAATGGCGTAGGCATATCCCCTCCTCAAAAGGCAGCATCTGCTTTTCGCATGTAAAAGGCTCATGCTGCCTTTTTAGAGTATAGATCATGAGGGCGACAGCGTGCTGTCGGGGAAAGTTTATAAATATTGGCTGTTACTCGGGGCCTTAAATTAATAAAATAATGGTTGCGGGGGATCGGGGTTTATGGCGGTTTGTCCGCCGGCATTCCGGAACTGTAAGGTTGTGCCGGAAACAGGGGGATGTGGCGACGACAGATAAGGTGAAATTATGGATAATGAAAATTCACTCGCGGAGCTTTCAAGAGGTATAGTGGACATCGTGAGCCGGGAGGATCTGCTTAAAAAACTTTCCTCGGGAAAAAAACTGCGCGTAAAACTGGGCGTCGATCCCACCAGCCGCGATCTTCATCTCGGACACAGCGTGGTGCTTGGCAAACTTCGTCAGTTCCAGGACCTGGGGCACACGGCCGTTCTGATCATAGGGGACTTTACCGCCCAGGTGGGCGACCCCTCCGGCAGGGATTCGACCCGTCCCGTTCTTGACCATGCGACCGTGGCCGGGAACGCGGAGACCTATACCCAGCAGGCTTTCAAGGTCCTGGACAGGGAGAAGACCGAGATCCGTTTCAACAGCGAGTGGCTTAAACCTTTCACCGGAGACCAGTCGAAGGGTGTTTCCGATTTTATAACCGTGGCCAAGAGCATTACAATTTCCCGCCTGCTTGAACGCGAGGATTTTAAGACCCGCATGGCCGCGGGAACCCCTGTCAGCCTGCTCGAAATACTTTATCCGGTTTTCCAGGGCTATGACTCGGTGGCGATAAAAGCCGATATCGAACTGGGCGGCGCGGACCAGATCTTCAATCTTCTGGTCGGCCGGGACCTGCAGAAAATATACGATCAGGAACCGCAGGTCGTGATGACCATGCCGCTCCTGGTCGGCACGGACGGCGTAAGGAAGATGTCCAAGTCCTACGGCAATTATGTCGCCCTGAGCGATACCTCGCAGGAGATGTTCGGCAAGATGATGTCGGTCTCGGACGACCTGATGTATAAATATTACGAGCTGCTGACTTCCGAGTCTCTGGAGGAAGTGAAGAAGGCCCATCCGATGGAGGCCAAAAAGCGCCTGGCCATGCTGATGGTGGAAAAGTACCACGGGACTGACGACGCCCGGCTTGCGCGCCGGCACTTTGAGCAGGTCTTCTCCAGAAAAGAACTGCCCGCGGACATGGAGATCTTCCGGGTGGAGCACCCCGGCAAACTTTCCTATATCCTGGTCGCTTCGGGACTTTGTAAGGGCATGAACGAAGCCAGGCGCCAGATCTCGCAGGGAGCGGTGCGCCTGGACGGTGAAAAAGTCTCCGACGATGTTTTCTTCGAGCCGAAAGACTGCGTATTGCAGGTCGGCCGCAGGCAGTTCAAAAAATTAACGGCGTAAGTTATAACGGTTTATAATGAAGAAATTCCTCCCGCTGCTTTGGTCCCTGTGTTTTGCGGCCTTTCCCCCCGGGCTTCCGGCCCAAGAGGCTCCACAGACGGAAGATTATAACACGCTGCTACAGCAGGCAATTAAATCCGGCAGGCTCAGCCAGAGCGCGTCCGGCGACTGGGACGCCCGGGTGAAGAAGATCTCCGGCGTAGTGCGGGTCAGGGCTTCGGACGGCGACGACTGGTCCGTTCTCGCGGATGAGATGCCGCTCGAACTCGCGGATTCCATAAAGACCTCGGACGGGGTGGCGGAAGTGTATCTGGACGACGGCGGAGTCATTACGGTCGGCAGGAATACGGAATTGGAAATCTCTTCGCTTGGCAAGGACGAGTCCTTGTTTACGCTGAAATCCGGCAATATAGCGGCGAAGATCAGGCATTTCCTGGACGAAAAACTGAAAATGCAGGTGCGTACTCCCTCGGCCGTCTGCGCGGTGCGGGGTACGGAATTCGCCGTGGAATACTCCCAACTGGGGAAGGATACCGCGGTGGCGGTTTTTGACGAAGGCCGCGTGGCGGTGAGCCCTCAGGCTGAGAACGGCCAGCCGCAAGGCGAATATCTGCTGGAAAAGAACACCGAGCTAGTGCTGGCCCAGTCCCAGAAGCGTTTCAGGGCCGTACCGCTGTCCCGCATGAGCCGCTACCGGACGGTGATAATAGCCATGCGCGCCCGCCTGGGCGTTCTTAAAAAAACCTGGAAGCCGGCCGGCGCCGCCAGGAAAACGGCCCTCCGTGACGCTGTTTTCAGGCGCAAGGGCGGGAGCCGGATCGAGCCGGACAAGCCCGCCCGCGCAGTCAAAAAAGGCAAACCGGGCCGGCGGGTTAAAAAACCGTTTAAAAACAGGGTCAAACGCAAAGCGCAAATGCCGGCCCTGCTCCATGACAAGTAGCATCTTATGCGCCTTTTTATCGCTTCGGGTTTTTCAGGTCCGGTCCGTGAACGGATACGAAACTTGCAGGACTCGGCCGGGCCCGGGTTAGGCAGTTCCGTAAAATGGGTGAAGCCGGAGAATCTGCACATAACTTATGTTTTTCTCGGCGATACTACGCGTCATGAAGAATTACCGGCGATAAGGAAAAGCCTGGATGAAGCCGCGGGGGCATCCGGGAAGGTTCCCGTGACCTTGGGCGGACTCGGAGCTTTTCCCTCGCTTGAGTATCCGCGCGTGTTGTGGCTGGGATTTAAAGACGGAAGGGACGCGCTTAAGGCCATAGCCGGGCGGATCCACGAAGGTTTGACGAGGGAGGGTTTTGTTTTTGAACATGGGTTCTCCCCCCATGTCACTATCGCCCGGGTGAACCACCCCGGTCGCGCGCCGGATCGGCATGAAAAACGCGGGGAGAAATTCCGTCCGGATCGCGGCGCGATGGCGGCGTTGGCGGAGAGGGCGGATGAGCCCGGGCCGGGCGACACGGTGGGTTCCCTGGACCTTATGGAGAGCAGGCTCTCAAGCCGGGGGCCTGAGTACAGGGTGGTGTATTCGAAAGAACTTTTATGAAAACGCTTAAAAATATTCTGGTCACGCTGGTGCTGCTTGCGATCTTGGGTTCGATCTACCTTTTCTGGCCGGGGGAGAAAATCACGGTGGTCATTCCTGAAGGAGCCGCCGCCAGGCAGGTCGCAGGCCTCCTTAAAAGCAATGATGTCATTTATAGCGCCACCTGGTTCAGGGTGCTGGTAAAGATCACCGGTACCGGCAGGAAGATCATGCCCGGCGAATACTCTTTTCGCAAGTATATGTCTTCGGAAGAGGCTTTGTGGCGCCTGCTGCACAGCACATATGTCAACAATGTCAGGGTGGTCATTCCTGAAGGCTGGCGTATAGAGCAGATAGCGGAGCGCCTGGCTGCCAACGGCGTGACCAACGGGAGAGAATTTGAGGATCTGGCCAGAAAAAACCGGCTTGAGGGATATCTTTTCCCCTCCACTTATCAGTTCAAAAAAAATATACCCGCCAAGGACGCTATAAATTTGCTAAAATTAGAGTTTGACAGGCAGATAAGGCCGTTGTTCTCTAAAGGTTTCCCGGAAGGTCTGGACGAGCAGAAGATTCTCGTGTTTGCTTCCATAGTCGAACGCGAGGCGGCGATTGCCAGCGAACGCCCGCTTATAGCGGCGGTTTATTTGAACAGGTACTATAAGGGCATGGCGCTTGAAGCCGATCCGACCGTGCAGTACGCTCTCGGCTACTGGGAAAAGGGCAGGACCTATTGGAAAAAAGGCCTGACCTACAAGGACTTGAAATTTAAATCCGCCTACAACACCTATGCGGTCGGCGGCCTTCCGCCGGGGCCTATCTGCAATCCGGGCGTCGATTCCGTCAACGCGGTCATGAATCCGGCCAGAATCGACGCGCTGTACTTCGTGGCCGATAGAAAGGGCAAGCATATTTTCAACGCAAAGTTCAGCGAGCATCTGAAAGCCAAAAAGCGCATCGAACAGGAAGCAAGAGCGCAGGAGTAGTATTAGAGTCAAGAGTTTGGAAGGTCAGGGAGTTCCGCGGCCCCAGAGAGTCGTAATTCCGCCGGCTCGCGGCTCCGCAGCCGTCCAACCCACATCGGGCGTGTAGCTCAGTTGGGAGAGCGCCTCGTTCGCAACGAGGAGGTCGCAGGTTCGATCCCTGTCACGTCCACAAGATTTGATACGCCTTACGGTTCGCGTTTTTTGGGAGGCATGCATGGCCGCAGAATATTTCCCCTTGAAAGAAAATACCAGGTTCGAATATAAATATAAAAGCACGGAATTTGAAGGGGTCGCCAGGGTATTCATCGATATCGTCAAGATCGCTAAAAAGCCGGGCAGGACCGTGGCCCAGGCCAAGATGATCTTTGAGCTGCGCGATACGCACACGGACGAGTATACCATCACACGCGACAGCAAGTGGCTGACCACCGCCGACGGCGTCATGGTCGGCGGCCGCAGGGAGTTCCCCTCCTGCCCCAAGGAAGGCGTGAATTGGAACGAATCGCCGGATGTTAACGAGATAGTTTCCATGTCCGACAAGGTTTCCATCAAGGCCGGAAAATTTCAGAATTGCATGAAAATAGTGACCAGGCTTGCGGGCGGAGACGCCGGCAAATCCGTCCGGTACTACGCTCCCGGCGTAGGCTATATACTTGAAGAGTACATCGGCGACGACAAGACCTGCGTGCTTGAACTTGTCTCCGTGAGCCGGATCCCCGCGGCTCCGGCCAAAAAAAAACGATAATCCCGCGCATTGGAGTCCCAAATGGCGACCATGACAGTGAAAGAACTGCTTAAGAGTTCCTCCGTCCGTTCGAACATCGTGGTCAAGGGCTGGATAAAGACCCGGCGGGATTCCAAGGCCTTTTCTTTCGCGGAATTGAACGACGGCTCCTCCCGCGAGAACCTTCAGATAATTTTCGAACCCGGGAACGGGGATTTTGCCGCCGTATTGCCCAGGCTGGTCACCGGCGCTTCCGTCGCCGTTACCGGGGATCTGCGGGAAGCCCCGGCCGGCGCGAAACAAAAAACGGAACTCCATGCCAAAAAAGTGGAAATTTACGGGGATTGCGACCCTGAAAAATTCCCCATCCAGAAGAAACAGACTTCCGACGACTTCCTTCGCACGGTGGCCCACCTGCGTCCCCGCACCAATAAATACGCCGCCATGCTTCGCATCCGTTCCGAGCTTTCCTTCGCAGTGCACAAATATTTCCGGGATAACGGTTTTTTTTATGTTCATACGCCCATCCTCACCGCCTCCGATTGCGAGGGCGCGGGACAGATGTTCACGGCTACCAGCCTGGACCTCGGCAATGCCGCCGCTTTACCCAAAACCGGCGCGGGCGAGATAGATTTTTCAAAAGACCTCTTCGGCAAGAAGACCTATCTGACGGTTTCCGGCCAGCTTGAGGGTGAAACGCTGGCCCTGGCCCTTGGAAAGATCTATACCTTCGGGCCGACCTTCAGGGCTGAGAACTCCAACACCTACCGCCACTGCGCCGAGTTCTGGATGATAGAGCCGGAAATGGCGTTTTATGAGCTTGACGACGATATGGACCTTGCCGAGGATTTCGTCAAGAGCATAACCCGGCATGTGCTGGAGCACTGCCGGGGAGACCTGGACCTGTTCGCCAGGTTCGTGGATACCGGCCTTATGGACACTTTAAAAAACGTCACCGAGAACAAGTACGAACGCATCTCATATACCGACGCGGTAAAACTTCTGGAGCCGGTCAACGACCGTTTTGAAACCAGGATCAAGTGGGGCGTGGACCTGGCTTCGGAACACGAAAGGTTCCTGGTGGAGAATTATTTTAAAAAACCGGCCATACTATACAACAAGCCCAAGAACGCGGCGGCGTTCTATATGAAGCTCAACGACGATGGGGCGACCGTGCGCGGCATGGACCTCCTGGTCCCGCGCATCGGAGAACTGATCGGCGGCAGTGAACGCGAAAATCGTCTTGCCGTGCTTGAAAGCAAAATGGCCGACTGCAAGATCAGCCCGGAAACCTACTGGTGGTACCTTGACCTTAGGCGCTACGGCTCGGTGCCCCACTCCGGCTTCGGGCTTGGTTTTGAACGGATGATGATGCTGGCCACCGGTATTTCCAATATCCGCGATGTTACCGCCTATCCGAGGGTTCCGGGCTACGCGGAGTTCTAATATAAAAAGCGCGATGGAAATCCATCGCGCTTTTTATATCCGGGTGCGCGCGTACGCTTGGTGAGAAAGTCCGCTATAGGGGCGGAAGAGGAACCTGCCGTCGGGCCCGGTCAGCGGGCGTTGGTCTCCAGATAATATTTGGCCTGCATGATATTCATCAGGTTGTCGCCGTAATCCAGCAGGACGATCTTCGTCCGGGGCCTGGAGGCGATCCTGACCTTCGCAAAGCCGTCCTTCCTCTCGGAAAAGTCAATGGAAAAAATATTGCCGTAACCTTTCCAGTTCCACGGGGTCCGGGCGGTTATCAGGCCTTTGCCGGGGTTCTCCGCGGTAATGGCGTACCCGGCTATATCGGCGACATAATGCCGGCACAGAGCGAAGAGCTTTTCATGGGGCATGGAAGTGGAGAGTTCCGCCTCCCGCGCCGGGGAATAGGGGTCGGCCACGGGCGTTCCTCCCGCGTATTTTTTTATCATGAGAATATGCAGGGTCCCCGCCCCCAGCGACATGAAGAGTCCGAAGGCCGCGCACAGGTATAACGCGTCCGCCGGGGAGGGCGCCGCCGTCCATCCCAAACGGTAGACCATCAACTCCAGGACGCCGAAGAGAATAAAGTTTATAAAGAAAACCTTGAAATAGAATCTGATCATAACAGTAAATCCTCCCCGTTATTCTACTTTCGTGGTCACTGGAAGAAGTACATGTTGACTATGTAATTGATCGTGAGCTCTCCGGAGACGAAGGGCTCGTCCAGCTTGATGATCCTCGCCCCGATGAATTCCTTGCCGTTTTCCCTGAGAAATTTTTTGTATTCCTCAAGCTTCGTCCTGGCTCCCTCTTCAGTGTCGGACCACTTGGTTTTGGCCCCGAGCTCTTTCCCTATATAAACCAGCGAGTATGACGAGTCTTTTTTTACGATCCGCACCGAGTCCGTTACGATGTCGAAGTCGATGTCTTCGCCGGCTTTGAGCTGTCGGAGACGGATCTCATGCGCGGGCGTTTCATCGGGTTTCGTCAGGTAATAAAGCTTGAAAGTAGGTCGGAAAGCCTCGTGTTTGACGGTAAAGGCCGCTACAGGCGTCATGCCGGCCTTTTGAAGCGGTTCAAGAAGCTCGCGCTGAAGTTCGTTTATCTCCTCCGGGTTCAGCGCGTCGTACCGGAGCTGTTCGGCGAAAAAATCGCGGACTACCAGGCCGTTGTCCGATTCGTAGCTAAGCGCGCCGAAGGCGTCCTTATATTCAGTGCCCGCGGGCCTGAGGTTGAATCGTTCAAGTATGGGAGTCCACAGGTTCACGAACTCGCTGAACTTCGATTCGGTGTCGGCGTGGGTGAAGAGCCTGCTTTTCTCGCTTTGGGCCAGAAGGTGAAGTCCGGTTATCTCGCCTGTGACATGCCCGCCTTTTTCATCGCTGTTTTTGCCGTCACCGGCGAAAAATGCCGGCATAGGCAGGCTGGGTTCGGCGGTTTTAATCCCGCTGAGGGCGGGGCCGTTAAACTCCGTGGAATTTAAGTTAAGTTCCACGGCGTATGCGCCTGTGGTCAAAAACGATATTGCCGCTGTAATTACTACGCTTTTCATATCACCCTCCGTTACATGGCTTAAGTTATTAGTATTTTACCTTATTTCCCCGCCCCGGCAGTGAATCCCAAAAAATCAGGGTCGTCCGATCTTTTTTAGGATCCCGTGAAGTTCTTGCGCTTGCCGCGCAAATTGCCGCCTGCGCATCTCTACGCCAGCCGCTGCCGTTCCCACTGCCCGAACGCCTGGCCGCGGGAACATAGGGTCCGGAGGAATTTTTCGGTCCTTGCGCTTAACGCTCCCGGAGTTTCCCCGGCGAAAGGGGTTTGCGGCAGCGGCATGAAGGTGTGGGCGTGGATCCTGGCGCCCAGTTTCACCAGGTCTTCCATCACCTTGATAGTGGATCGCGCGTCATGTTCTGTTTCTCCGGGCAGCCCGAAGATAAAATCCACATTCGCGTCGAATCCCGCGCCGGCGGCCAGTTCCGTCGCGCGGTAGATATCGTCAACGGTGTGTCCCCGGCGGATGGCTTCAAGCATCCGAAGGCTGCCGCTTTGGGCGCCTATGACCAGGCGGTTATTGCTGGCATAGCGGCGGGTGAGTTTCAGCATTTCCGGGGTCACATGGTCGGGCCTGACCTCGGAAGGGAAGGTGCCGAAGAAGATCCCGCCCTTGTCTCCGACGATAGCGCGGGCGCCTTTCAGGAGCGCTTCAACTTTGTCCGGCGCCGTTGTCCGGCCGTTCTTTGAGCCGTAGGCGAAGGCGTCGGGGGAAAGGAACCGGATATCCGTCATTTTCTCGCTGCTCATATGGCCGACCATAGACAGGATGTTTTCAACGCCGCGGTGGCGCTGTCCGGTTCCGAAGAGATAGGAGGTCTGGCAGTAAGAGCAGCCGAAAGGGCAGCCGCGCGTTATTTCTATCGCGCCGAACATATGCCATTTCGGGGAGAACGGAAGGTAATCGTCCAGGACCAGCCCGCCGGCGGAGGCGATGATCCTTTCACCGGCCTCTCCTCCTTTCAACAGCGCGCGCGCCAGGTCCACTATCGCTTTTTCCCCCTCCCCTTTTACGACATGATCCGCCCCCATGTCCCTGACCTCTTGCGGCGCGCCGCTCGGATGCGCTCCGCCTGCAAGGATCAGCGCCCGTGCGCCGAAGCACGCGCGCAGACGCTTTATAAGCTTTTCGATATGCGGCGCCTGAGAGGTAAAGAACGACAGCGCTACGGCCGTCTTATGGCCCTTCGTCAGGGAGTTCCGGACTTCCTCTATAAGGGCTTTTTCGGTTTCAGGAAGAAAAACGTTCAGGGAGGCAAGGCCGGAGCTTTCGAGCGCTCCGCCCAGCGCGTTGAAACTGTAGCGGTTTTCCCTTGTATAGTAGAAGATCAGATCTAGAGTGGGCATTCTGTTCGCGGTCGCGGGACCTGGAGATCAGCGGCGAGCCATGCGCCGCGGGCCGCGTATCACTTCTCACCTGCCGTCAGCCGTTGATCGTGTTTCACCAGATCAAGATAGGCCCTTGCCATCGCCATGTCCAGCCACGGCAGGAAAACCATGGTCTTTAAAAGGAAGGCCGTCACGACCCAGGGTTTAAGGTCCAGGACCAGGCGCATACTGGTTATGGAACCTTCGGCTCTCATTACCCCGGGCGTGAATATTTCCAGCATTACCCACAGCATGGCGACCGGCAAAAGCCTCTCTTTAAATCCATTGGAAAGCCGCGAACTGCGCGCGAACGAAGCCCTGACGCCGGTTTTCGCGTCTATGACCGAATATTGGGCGAATATATACGCGAGTCCCCAGACGACGCCGGGGACCACAAGCATCACCAGCCCGGCGGTGACTATAATCCCGTACGCGAAGGAGACCGCTATCGCGGCCGGGAGAACCGAGAAGCCGCGGAAGAGGTCGCCATAGTCCGCCCGCCCGCTGCGGTTGAGATTGATGAAGAACAGGTTCATTCCCACGGTCATCGGCGCGCCTATGACGATCTCCCAGGGCAGGGCGTACCAGCGGTTCTCAAAATATTTCCAGAACAAGAGCGAAGGCAGGACGGCCGTTATCTGGTACGACAGCACGGCCGGCAGGATGTAATGGTATCCGTCCAGGGCCGAGTTCCAGCCTTCTTTCAGCCAGACAAAAGTTAAGGCTCCGTTCTTATTCATGACGGGCCTTGGCTTTCCGGTACAGCCAGCCTGCGCGGTAAGAACTTCTGACCAGCGGTCCGCACAGGGCGGCTTTAAATCCCATTTTTTCCGCTTTTTTCTCCCAGGCGGAGAATTCCTCCGGCGTGACGAACCGTTCCACAGGCAGATGAGTTTTGGACGGCGCGAGGTATTGTCCCAGGGTCAGAAGGTCGCAGCCGTGCTCGAGCAGGTCGGCGAGCGTGCGCTCTATCTCTTTTTCGCTCTCGCCGAGGCCGAGCATCAGCCCCGATTTGGTCAGTATCTCCGGCCGTAGGTCATGCGCGGCTTTTATGATCCCCAGGGATCGCCGGTAATCGGCGCCTGCGCGGACCTTGCCGTACAGTTCCGGGACGGTCTCCACATTATGCCCCAGCACATCGGGGCCGGATGACAGGATCGTGGAAAGCGCTTTCAGATCCCCCTTAAGGTCGGGGATGAGCGGTTCCGTTTTAATGCTCGGATCGGCTTTGCGCAATTCCCCCACGGTCGCGGCGAAGTGCGCGGCGCCGCCGTCGGGCAGGTCGTCGCGCGTAGGCGAGGTGAAGACGACATACTTCAGCCCCCATTTTTTGGAGAGCGTTCCCACGCGGCGTGGCTCGTGCGCATCGGGAGGTTCAGGCGTCGTTTTTGAAACGGCGCAGAAGCGGCAGGACCGGGTGCAGCTTTCGCCCAGAATAAGAAAGGTCGCTTCTCCCTGCGAAAAGCATTTCCCCTTATTCGGGCACAGGGCTTCGTCGCAGACGGTGCGCAGGCCGGCGTCCGAGAGGTCGCCTATGGCGTTTCGCGAAGAACCGTTCCGCAGTCCGGATTTGTTTTTTTTAACCTCGTCGATTATCCATTCGGGAAATTGTGGCATGGCGCGGATTACTCCGTGATCCGCAGATGAAGTTCCTTTAGTTGCTTCTCATCCAGCGGGGACGGGGCGTCCGTCATCAGGCAGGCGCCGCTGGTGGTCTTGGGGAAAGCGATCACATCCCGGATGGAGTCGGCGCCGCAGATAATGCCTATAAGCCGGTCGAAGCCGATGCCTACCCCGCCGTGCGGCGGAGCTCCGAAGTCCAGCGCGTTCACGATCATGCCGAAGCGGCGCTGGATCTCGCCGGCGGAATAGCCCATGAGGCCGAAGATCTTTTCCTGGACGGCCCGGCTGTGGTTGCGGACAGAACCGGAGCCCAGTTCCACTCCGTTAAGCACCAGGTCGAACTGGCAGGACCGGACCTTGCCCGGGTCGGTGTCCAGTTTGTGGAGTTCTTCCGGCAGGGGCGCGGTAAAGGGATTGTGCGTGAAGGTCCAGTTGCCGGATTCGGCGTCCCGTTCCAGCAGCGGGAAATGCCGCACCCAGAGCCAGGCCCATTTTTTCGCGGGGCTCCCAAGTCCCGAGGCCTCGTTCAATTTTTTATCCGAGATGAAGGCGGTCCGCAATATTCCCATATGAACGAACGGGGCGTAAGCATCGCCGACTCCGAAGAAGGTCAGCAGGCCCGGTTTTATCTCCAGTTGTTTGCGAAGGGCTTCCAGTTCTTCCGGTTTGCAGAACTTTACTATGGGGGATTCCGGTTTGGCCGGATCGTTCCAGCGGATCCAGGGCAGGCCTTTGGCCCCTTGCTTTTTAACGGCTTCCTCCAGGCGGTCTATAAGGCTTCTCGAGATCCCGGCGCCGTTTACGGTAAGGGCGGAGATCTTTCCCCCGCCGGCGGCCGCGCCGCTGAAAACTTTAAAGGCGGAGCCGCGGAACACTTCGGTAACATCCGCGATCTCCAGAGCGTAGCGCAGGTCCGGTTTGTCGGAGCCGTATTTCAGCATCACTCCGTCATAATCCATTTCCGGGAACGGGGAGTTGAGCTCCGGATCGAGATCTTTGAAGACCTCTTTCATCATGCCTTCGACCACCGCGGCGATATCGTATTCGGTCACGAACGACATTTCGAGGTCTATCTGGGTGTGTTCGGGCTGGCGGTCGGCGCGCAGGTCCTCGTCGCGCATGGCGCGCGCGAGCTGGAAATACCGGTCCATGCCGGAGATCATAAGCAGCTGTTTGAAGATCTGGGGCGACTGCGGCAGGGCGTAGAAAGAACCGGGATTATTGCGCGACGGCACCACGAAATCCCTGGCCCCCTCCGGAGAGGATTTTGTGAGGAGCGGGGTTTCTATCTCGTTGAACTGCAAAGCGTTCAGGTAGGTCCGGACCACATGGGCGACCTTGCTTCGCAGGACCAGGTTCTTTGAAACGCGCGGCAGTCGCAGGTCCAGATAGCGGTATTTCAGGCGGGTATCCTCGTTCACACCGGCGTGTTCGCTCAGTTCGAAGGGCAGGGGCCGCGAGGCGTTCAGCACTTCGAGCGTTCCCGCTTCCACCTCTATTTCCCCGGTGGGCATGTTCATATTGGCGTTGGCGCCGGGACGGGCCGAAACTACGCCTGTGACCTTCAGGACGAATTCGCTCTTAAGTTCCTCGGCCGTTTTAAAAACCGAGTTTTCCGGCTTGACCACGATCTGCGTGACGCCGTAGAGGTCGCGCAGATTCACAAAGATGACCCCGCCGTGGTTGCGTTTGGCGTCCATCCAGCCGCACAGAGCGACGGTCTTGCCGAGATCTTTAGCGCTTAGTTCTCCGCAGTTATGCGTGCGGAGCGCAGTGGTGGTCATAGACATATAGCTCCTGATGCGCGTACTAGATTCGTTCCTTAAACTTATGGTTCTAGGCGCTTTCGCCTCCCCGGCGGCGGGCAAATACCGCGCCTCCCTGCGGTCAATTCCGGCCGAGTATCCGTTTCAGTTCTGGAATAAGTTCCGCCGAGGGCACGGTCAGCTGTTCGCGTTTTTCCTTCAGGAATTTCACGGCGCAGACGGAATTTTTAACTTCCTCTTCTCCCAGCAGAACGGCGACCGAGGCGCCCGACCTGTCGGCTGAGCGCATTTGCGATTTAAGACTTAATTCCAGATTGGAAAAATCGGCGCTGATCCCCGCCGCGCGCAGTCCGCCCAGCAGTTTGAAGGCGGCCTCCCCGGCTTCTTTGGACGCCGCAATGACGAATACCGAAGGCTCCGTGCACGGCCGGATCTTGTCCTTAAGGAGCATGACCACCCTGTCTACGCCCATTCCCCAGCCTATCGCGGGGGCCTGAGGTCCTCCCATGGACCTGACAAGATCGTCGTAGCGGCCTCCGCCCGCCACCGAACCCTGGCTGCCCAGCGCGGAGGTCTTCACTTCAAAAACGGTGCGCGTATAGTAATCCAGGCCTCGCACAAGGTTCGGATTGACTATAACTTCCGTGCCGGAAGTTCGCAGGAGTTCCCTGGTCCCGGCAAAATGGTCGGCGCAGGCGGGGCACAGGGCCAGTTTAGGCGCTTTTTCGGCCAGGGCCGGACCGTCCGTCTTGCAGTCCAGCGCCCGCAGGGGATTTCGTTCTATGCGGCTCTTGCAGGATTCGCAGAGCGCCGTTGCGTTGGCTTTGAGATGATTAAAAAGGCTTTCGCGGTAGGCCTTGCGGCAGTCCGCGCAGCCGAGGGAATTGATCTCGACCGACAGGCCCGGGAGCCCCGCTTTTTCCAGAATTTTTACAAGCATCGCGATGCTTTCGGCGTCCGCGAAAGGCGAGGGATTTCCGATATACTCCACGCCTATCTGGGTGTGCTCGCGGTATCTTCCGGCCTGGGGGCGTTCCGCCCTGAACATGGTGCTTATGTAGTAATATTTCCCGTTCCTGCCGCTTTGGCTTAAGTTGTGTTCGATATACGCGCGGACCACGCCCGGGGTGCCCTCGGGCCGTACGGCGACTTCGCGGCCTCCCTGATCCGTGAAGGCGTACATTTCTTTTTCCACTATATCGGTGGTGTCGCCCGTGGATTTGACATAAAGTTCCCTGGATTCAATGGTGGGGATCCGTATTTCACTATAGCCGTAAAGCGCGAACACTTCCCGGGCGCAGGCCTCCAGCATGGTGAAGAGCGCGGATTCCGGCGGCAGGATGTCGCGGAAGCCCCGGAGCGATTGCATATTCATGAGTTGTTCCCCGAGATGGCGCGGAGCTTGTCCATGCTCAGCACCGTGAGTTCCCCCCGGTGGTAGGCTATCACTCCGCTGCGCTTGAGCGTGTTGATGGCCCTGCAGACCGGCACGCGGGTGGTCCCTACGTATTCCGCCAGCTCGTTCTGGTCTATCGCCATTTTTATGGGTTTGGCGTGCTTGTCCTTGGCGAGATCCAGGATCGCGTCGGCCAGGCGGCCGAGGATGTTGTGGAACAGCATGGACTCTATTTCTTTGTCGCACTTATTGAGGCGGTTCGTCAGCGTGTACAGGAGCTTGAGGGTGAAGTCCGGGCTCCGTCGGATAAGTTCTTTGAAGTTCTTCTTTGAGATCACGATGAGTTCGCTGTCTTCCTCCGCCAGGGCGGAGGCGGACCGGGTTACGCCTCCCAGCAGGGACATCTCTCCGAAGAAATCGCCTTTTTTAAGGTAGGCGAAGGTCTTTTTTTTCTCCGGGCCGATGGCCGTAAAGATCTTTATCCGTCCGGTTTTTACGATGAAGAAGTTGCTGCCTATGTCCTCTTTCATGAAGACGAGCTCGCCTTTTTTATACCGTTTAAGCCTGGCGATAGCCAGGATCTGGGCGATCTCGACGGGCGTAAGCGCCTTGAAAAAACAGACTTTGCGTAGCGTGCATGCGACCATGACGGTTTACTTCCTCTCCTTCATTTCCATCCCGCATTCGGGGCATTTGCCGGGTTTGTCGGACGCCGCGCAGCCCATGGGACAGACATATTTTGCCGTCTGTTTAGCGGGGGCGGCGGGTTTATTCCCTTTCACGGCCGTCTGCTGAATTTTTTTGATCATTTCCGGGGTGGCGCCGGTGATCGCCACTTTAACGCCGGTAGCGGTGGCGGTCGCCTCCGTCCTGGCGCCTTCCACACGGCAGGGGCAGTCCGCTTTCGCTTCGCCCCCCGCGTTGTAGCGGCTCAGCGCCAGCTTCTGCACTTTCGCGATAGTTTCCTTGTCTTTGGCGGTCATGACCATTTCCACGCCGTCGGCCGTGTTCCTGCTGACGGTTTCAACCCCTTTCAGCCCGGCGGGGCAGAGCGCGCTTTTTTTGTTATTGGCGGCCATGGGACACGCGGCCTTTTTCCCGGCCTCAGCCGGAGCCGGACCCGCGGCGATGCCTAAAACCAGTATGGTGAACAGTATCTTTTTCATATTTCTCCTCCCTCTACTATCCCTTCCCCGACCCAACAAATTATATCAATTTTAACCGGGGTGGAAGGGCTCAAGGTCGGGATCCCGGCGAGCTTAGCGTTCCGCAGAAAACCGGCGTTTAAAATAAAGGCGGGATCATTATTGCGGCGGCGACCGCCTGCAGAGCCCTTTTCATATCCCCGGCGGGAACTTCGGCAGGAAAGGCTCAATGGCGGAGATCATGGTCACGGTCTCGCCGCGGCCGCCGTTCTGCGGATAGGCGACAAGGGTATTGCACCCGGTCGAAGCCGGCGCCGTATCCTCGCCTCCGCGCACCAGTATGCCTTCGAGCAGTCCGGTCACCGTGTTGAAGACCGGGGAACCGGAATTACCGTAGAAGGAATCCAGGTCGGTCGTAAAATAACCCTCCGGCGAGGCGTCCCTGATCGTACCGTCCGGGGAGATCTTAAGAGGCAGGCCCAGGGGGTGGCCGATGAGCGTCACCCAGTCGCCTTTTTTCGGACCCGCTCCCCGGTTCCTTGCAAGGATCTTGTGGCCGGCGACTTCGCGGTCAAGCTGGATCAGGGCGAAATCGAGGCCGCTGGTATTTTGGGGTGTGCGCCGCGCTATCAATCGTTTGCAGGAGTAGACATCTTTTCCGGGGACTCCGGCCGCGGGGTCGTCGCCGGGTCTTTTATACGCGAAGCCGAAAATTATACTGATCTCGCCGCAGGCGTCGGTCGAGCAGTGGCCTGTGGTCAGGACCAGATCTTCTCCGATAAGGGCGCCGGAGCATTCGGCGCCTTCCTGCTGCTCTCCGAACTTCTCTCCGGGGCAGAGATGATATTCCTCTGCCAGCTTCCGGGTTTTAAGGGAAAAGTCTCCGGAGGCGGGGTTATACCTGACATTTTCCGATTTCCAGATCGAGACCACCGAATCCGCCAGGCGCGCCGCCATAGGGGAGGCCTCAAAAAGTTCCTCGCGGTCATCGGTCCCGTAGACGCTTTTTCCCCCCGCGAAAGCCGGGGATGAGAATGCCTGAAGCGCTATCGTCAGCGCTAGGATCCGGTTCATATTCATAAGATTAAAAATTTTTACCATACCCCGTCCTTCGGGCCGGGGCCGTGCTTGTCCGCCGGTTCCGGGATGAAGGGTTCAAGGGCGTCGACATTGGAGACATCTTCTCCGCGGCCGCCGCCGGGGGCGTAAACGGCCATGGTATAGCAGCCGGCCGGGGTCAGTTGAAGGTCCTTGTCGCCGCGGACCATGATCCCCTCTATCAGACCGGTCTTCTTATTGAAAACGGGAGAACCGGAGTTGCCTTCGAACGCATCGAGATCGGCGACAAAATAGTCCGGAGAAGAAACATCCCTGACCGCGGCCACGGCGGCTATTTTAAGGGGCAGGCCTAAGGGGTGTCCGATGAGCGCCAGGCTGTCTCCGTTCTTAAGGCCCCGCGTCCTGTTTATCGCCAGCGGCTTGTGGCCCGTAACTTTCCTGTCCAGCCTGATAAGCGCGTAATCCGGGCCCCGGTAAACGGCATTTTGGGGTTCATCCGAATTATCGGAATAGAACATGGGCGAGGAGCCCCGGCCCTGGTGAACGGGGTCCTGGGGTTCGTCCGAATCCGTTATGGAATGCGAGACGATTATTTTTTTACAGGAGTAGACTTCTTTCCTGGCTATACTTGCCGGGGCGCCGCCGCCGGGTTTCTTAAGCGCGAAACCGAAGACGACCTTTGTGTTATCGCAGACGGTTTGTTCGGTTATGCAGTGGCCGGCGGTCATGATCAGGTCTTCGCCCACCAGCGCGCCCGAACACAAACCAGAGCCCCGCCTCTGTTCCCGGAATCTTTCCCCGGGGCAGAGGTCGAATTTGCCCGTGAGTTTCTCGGTTTTGAGCGAGAAGGCCTCCGAGGCCGGCTCATATGCGATGTTTTCCGAGGACCACAGGGATACCACCGAATCCGCCAGGCGCGCCGCCATAGGGGAAGCCTCAAAAAGTTCCATGCGGTCGTCGGTCCCGTAAATGCTTTTTCCCCCCGCGAAAGCCGGAGATAGAAATATTGCGGGTATCACAGCCGGCAGCAGCAGTCTACGCAGCGATTTACTCATAAGGTTCCAGGCCCGTTAAGGTTTCTCCTCCGCGGCGGGGTCCGGGATCAATGATTTAAGGACGGAGATATTCGTCACCACCTCGCCGCGGCCGCCGTTCTGCGGGAAGACGGCCTGCGTATTGCAGCCGGCAGGGGTCGTCACGAGGTCGTTTTCGCCTCCGAACATCACGCCTTCTATCAGCCTTGTCTCGGTGTTGAAGACGGGCGCTCCGGAATTGCCGCCGGATGAATCCAGGTCCGCTAGGAAATTTCCGTAGGCGGGGTAAACCTTCCGCACTGTGCCGCCTGCGGCTATTTTAAGCGGCAGGTCGAAGGGGTGGCCTATGGTCGTCACTTTGTCGCCTTCCGTCAGGACCCGGGTCCTGTTGATCGCCAGAGGTGCGTGGCCGGCCACCTTCCGGTCAAGCCGGATGAGCGCGTAATCAGGGACCTCGTTGGAGATCACTGTTTTGCAGGAGTAGACTTCATCTTTTTTCATCACCGTTCTGGCCTCGGCGTCGGGTTCCTTGATAGCGTAACCGAAGACGATTCTGGTGGTATCGCACCTTGCCTGGTCGGGAACGCAGTGCGCTGCGGTCAGGATCAGATCGGGGCCCACCAGGGACCCGGAACAGAAGGAGCCTATCGGTTGCTCGCGGAATTTTTCCCCGGGACAGATATTCGAATAGTCCCCGAACCTGACATTTTGAAGAGAGACGGTCCCGGACTCCTTATTGTAGTCCAGATAGTCCGAGCCCCACAGCGATACCACCGAATCCGCAAGCGCGCGCATTTCCGGGGAAGCTTCAAAAAGTTCCATGCGGTCGTCGGTCCCGTAGATGCTTCTCCCCTGCGCAAAAGCCGCGGCGGCCTGGACGCAAGACATTATCGTCATGGTGATCAGTATGCTCGGTATTTTATTCATAAATCTTTCCGATTAAGTTATACCTTCGGATCTTGTATAAAGCAATGGCCTATAGGCCTAAGACCGCATAGGCCAATGGGTTCGCGGTCGTCGCATAAAAATTGCGGAAACGGCAGGCCTGCGGGTTCGCGGGCCTGCCGTGGGGCATGGGTCCGCCGGGCACGCTATGTCGGACAGGCTCCTAGGAGCCTGTCCGACATAAGGTTTTTAAGGCGAAATTGACGGTTTTGAGGCCGAACCGAAGTTGCGCGAAACGCGCAGGCTCCAATGAACCTGTAAGTTTCGCGCAACAAAGGTGCAGG